>JAABUK010000053.1_pt1 | contig 270399 bp, 198 predicted proteins | sample 5559141 | NCBI WGS metagenome assembly JAABUK01 (sample SAMN10711869, study PRJNA513367) | rock metagenome | isolation source: Antarctica rocks | place: Antarctica: Victoria Land, Pudding Butte nord | collected 2016-01-03 | reverse complement strand
TCCCTAGAAGATTCCGGCTCGGTACCCCGAAGGAGGGCTCTAGGGCACTCTTTCGGGGGTCTACGGGCTTCAGCCCTACCAGTGGACGGTTCAGGGGTTTGGACGGTTCAGGGGTGACCCCTTCTACCGAACCATGGGAAAGTCGCCGTTATTCTAGCCTTAATTCGCTCCCTAATCTAGTATAAATTCGAGCTAGGATATAATATCGATATTATCGCCGTTAGCCTTTATAACGTTAATTTATATACTCTATATAAAATAAAATAAATATAAAGTCTCTATCATATAATATTATTTATATACTAAATAAGAACTTAAGCGGGCGTTTTAGGATAATTAATAAACTTTTAAAATATAAATTTCTAAAGTATTTTAAATAACGACCGATAATTTATTTAGATAAAATAGTATATTTCCTACTTAACGAGTATAATATTATTATTAATAAGGATATTATTCGGGATCGAAATCGCTTTTCTTGGTACCCTGACCTTGTACGGCCATACTTCCGCTACTGTTCCTTACGTGCATCATGACAAGAATTGTGCAGCAAGCTGTTTGCTCGTCAAAACAACGAGATGCTTCCGTTGTATATAGGCCATGCCTATGAAATGTATGCCTACGCCGCCCGTGCCCTTGGAACGAGATCCTGGAATGTGGATGTCATCCATGTGGACAATTTCGGCCCCTTTCCGTCACAGCCGTCTAGCACCACGAGATTTTCCAACAACTCGCAAACCCTGCCCCTTGCTCCGCTCTCTCTGACCACCTCGACGAACCGTCAACGCGCTGATATGCCAGGCGAGACCTCGTCCACTGCTCAACTTACCACTACTGCTCCAGGCTTATTTATGTTACTCTCGATTAATGAAAGAGGAGAGATGGAGGCGGTGCTGGATGGAGAAGGAAACTCTGTACAGAGGCGGCACGAAATTAGTAATTCCAGACTTGCATATGCTTTGATACCAACGTGCGCTTGATGTATTCTATGTACACACCAAGATAGGAGGGTCAAGATTTCGTTTGCTAATCTTTCGTACCTTGAATACTTGAAAGAAAAGAGAGATGCAGTCAGGCATTCTAATCAAAACCTTTGCAATACACATATATCCTCGTCTAATACAAGCGCCGAGACAAAAAAAGTTCAATACCCATGCCCGTATTTTACAGAACACGCACTTCGTAGACAAGCTCAGCACATATTGACAAGGGTGTAGCCCGATGCTGCTGGCTCAGCATTGGTAAATTGGCGACGAAGATCGATCGGGTTGGAACAAATACTGGACTGCCTCTTCTGTATAACATCGAGCCCTAGCATCTGATTCAGGCTCTTCTTCTCCAGTATCTTACCAAAAACTTCCCCTAGGCTGCGTTTGTTCGGTGTCATGTATAAGCCCGGCGGGACGGCATCAACCTGCTGGGGAAAAGCGGTGACTGAATACCCCGACCCTCTCCAGTACGAGGCGAAAGCCTCCACAAGAGTATCGGTGACGTCATATTCATCCAGAGTGACCGTCATAGCTAGCTGAATGGCCGACGTCACACCGTTGGTTAACAAATTTATGTATCCGCCAGTGTACCTGGCATTTTCTAGGCTCGCTAGGTCGCCAACGTCAAGGCCGGCGTCAGAGACCAACTCACGGCAGTGTGCGAATGCGCCACGGGCGTATTGTTGGCTGGTTTGGATGGATTCGTAGAGTAAGAGGTTAGGGGTCGTTACGCCGGACATTGTGATTTGGGTCTTGCTCCACACTATGTTAATGCCGGCAACGACCCTGTAGGGCCCACCTCGCGGTCTAAGGTCTGTTGTTGAGACCGCTTGGGGGGTAATATCCGGTGACGGGAGGGCGAGTGAAAGGGGGAACAGGAGCGTTGCTGCCCACTAGAAATCGTGTGGTTAGTAAACGAACTTCTTGATATAAAGAATATCGAGTTCGAGCTCACCACGACTGTTTTGAACTGCATACTGGCTTGTAGTTCTTGCTAGATCTTAGGTAAAGGGGCGAAAGAAGAGGTTCTGGATCTGGTATTGGGTTCAAATGGGGAGTCGATGTGAAGATGGGCCAATAAGATAGTGATGAGATAGTAGAGCGATGATGTCTAAATTTCGAAGGTGTACGGCGAAACTTCGTGGACTTTATACTCAGCCCGTCAAAGGCTCATTGACGGTGCAAGCCTCAATAAATTGACATAGCTGACGCATCAGCAGCTAAGCCTCCAACACTCTATCATCTCGAGCAAACGAAACATCATCCACATCTGACAATTTCTGGGCTGTGTCGAGGCTATGCTGGTAGGTTTTCCCATGATTTGTTTAGGCCAATCGATGCGCCTCCTTCTTGACCCCCTTTTTCACACTATCAAATTTCATTTTCTTGAAACGCTGGCTTACATGAGATGTTATCTGACTCAGACTCTTTTTGCAGGGGTTAGAAAATCATATACGAGTAGAGACATACTGGTAGGGTTTTATGTCACTTGTTCAAGCCAATCGATACGTCATCTCGTTGAGGGGTAGATGCAGATCTTTCAATCTCTTATGCTCAAGACAGTAGCTCAGCAAAGCCAACAATCATTTCGCTGACGGAAGCGACTGTAACCTGATATCCGCATATGATTCCCCCTAGAGATTTAAGGAATAATATTACAGCTCTCTGAAAGACCCGTTAGAGGCGAAGGAAGGCGGCCCGAGATTGGACGGCGCAGACATAAAATGATTAGTTCAGTACTAGCGCGATGTGATACAGGCATTAAAGTACTTGAAACACGCGAGGCGCCCAATATTGCAGGGGGTCAACTGCCTTCACAAACGGAGGCAGTGCTAAAGGTAAAGTATCCATCACCGATACCGTTTCAAGAGACGATATATATTAAGGTACTTTAGGTACGTCAGCCGGCTGTGCCTCGGCATTTCGGCATTCCATATTAATTCTTCCTGTTTCTTTTTTGACGCTGGAAAAACAACCAACCTCAGCTAGGCGCATTGCCACAACTCAGGCATTCCGTCCTAGCTTTGATTCCCAAACTATCATGTCTCTTACAAGACTCAAGACTCTTATGAATGTGTACGCTAGTGTGGGAGAATCATGGGTAGTAGTTGGTCTTCACGAACAGCTCTCGTATATGCCACCCTCTCATTTCCGAATCCAGCTTCATCAAGGCGCAGAATGTTGGCTTATGAGCTCACAGGTGGATCCTTCGACACAAACGTTGGTCACCACGGCGGAGATATTACCTGACTCTACGAAATGACTCGTATGCATTCCTTTCGAATATATAAGGACATTGATTCTCCCCCTGAGTCCTCAAAACATCAAATTCAACACCTTCACCAGACTCACAAGCCCCTTAGCAACGATTCATAAAATCCAATTCACCATCAAAAAAGCATATCAGCCCTACCCTAGCGCAATAATATCGTCTTACCTTCTTCGCAATGTATACCAAGACACTCATCTTCTTAGCGGCGTGCGCCGCGGCAAGTCAAGCTGCTTTCACACTTCCCACGGATGGTGGTGACGGTATCTGGATCCATACCGTGAATGCCGATGGATCGGATAAGGTAGAACGCGTTGGGGATATCGATCGCACGCTCAAGGCCCCGGCTCCACCAAGCGCCAAGGTGCGCCGACAGGAAGCAATCTCGAACTGGGAAACCGGCTGCTTCGAAAGTGAAGTCAGCTATGCACTGATCTCTTCAGTGGATGATGTGGCTAACTTCCGCTAGTTCATGGAAAGTCTTGATATCGTGCGAGCCAATCTGAACCTTTACAATGTTTGCAACGCTCTCGGAGGATCCAAAATCCAGGCACACTCGAACGTTGCTGCTCGCGCGGGCAACGCCGTCTCGAGCGTGTGCTCCTTTGGAGGCAGCAACACTTGCTATGGGCCCGAGCTTCAAAGTGCAATGCTAGCCATTGCTGGTGCTTGCACCGGGGGTACGCAAGGGGTCACCCCTATGACGCATAGTGGCAATCCTCACGCCAGCTATGAGGGTGGTATGTCACACCCTACAATTACGACTGAGATATAAACACTAACAATTGCTGCTCGTTACAGGATGGGCATACTTCGCCGATGGGAAGAGATCCTATCAATACCAGTTCAGTGACGACCATATCTGCCCACGCGCAGGCAAAATATGATGCTTGGAAATTGGATGCATTGGAAACATTAGACTGCGTACTTGATTGTATATTAGATGCGCTGCGGCATTGGATTGTGCACTAGTTTGTATTTTGGCTTTACATAGTAAGATGTCAAGAAATGGTTGCATATTTTTGACGCGAGTAGAATCACTGGTGGATCTGGAACATTGGACAGTGTAGACAATAGAGATTTACCCATATTGCAAACTCTCACATACCAAACAGCTCGGATTCCTGAATTGAATACCCGAAGTGAAGACCTCGAAAACTATACACAATCGATCTAACCTCCCTTAGCCTGAACAATATTGATAGGGACCCGAGTCACTCTATTGCTGGAGGCATCCGATCTGGTTCCACCCCCGATCCGATCCGCCTATCCAAGAATAACCCAAAAAGGTTCAGATTGAACGCAATGATGAAGCGCATAGCAATAAGCGAGACGCTTGAGTGCATGGGTGTTGAACGCAGTGGTGGTTGATTCAAACTATTCACGATGACCACGGAGGTCGAAATTGCCCTCTATTGTCCCAAGGATGCAACTGAATGCCTGACGATGGGCGACAACAGCTTTATAGGCCTCGTTGACGACACGACGGTCCTCAAATATCCATTGAGTCGGTACGACAAGAAAGCGCTCGCAGTCCTAAGATTCGAAGCCAGAATTCTTCAACTAATAGGACCTCACAAATACCTTTTATCATCGGCTTCAAGGGACTAACAGAGTCTAATCTGCTACTTGAGCATACTTCCTTCGGGTCTATAGCCGCCAAGCTACCGAAGCAATTGCCGCGGTATAAAAGAAGCATATTATTTATCGGGACATTTCTGCCAATAAACTTTTACTCGATATAGCATTAAACCTCAAATTAAGCGATTTCCGAGGACTCGTCCTTGCTCCCAATAGAAATATCATAAAGGATGGCCTCTCGGTTGAGGGTGCTGAATCCTTTATGCCTCGAGCCGATTCCAGTCATGCCGACTGGAAGACAGAGATCTTTGCCCTGGGCTCGGCATTCTATTATATCGCGGAAGGCCATATTGCTCCATAGTATGCTCTATTCCTGCTCCATAGTATGCCCTGCTGTTGCTCTATAGTATGCCCCATGTTTGCTCCATAGCATGCTCTATGGTATACCCCATTATTGCTACATAGTATGCTCCACGGTATGCCCCATTCTGGCCTGTTCTATGGTATACGCCTTATATGGCCTTATTACCTACCCTACTATAGCTTTATTATACTACTAATTCTGGCCCTACTATAAAGCTACCTTAGTATAGGTCTATATCCTCTTCTACTTGACGTTGGTGGTTCCCCGATATAAATTAAGGTGTGCGGGCCATCCGTTTAGCGTCAGCGTCAATGGTTCGGAAATCTACTGTACCTTCCTAAGCTTGAAATTTTACGGGTCCCACATCGAGATTCCAAAGCTAGAAAGCGAGGCGAGCGCTAGCAACCGATATCCCAGTCCTGGAGCCACTAAACCCGCTTTAGACCAAAGATTTTACAGGTCCATCATCCGATCTCCTATCAAGAGAATGGTAGATGTGACTGAGCTGGATTTAGTTTGCATCATATGCCCATTGGCTCTTGTATAGTCTTTGATAAACACGGCGCTGGAAGCGACCCTTAATAAGCCTATAGATTGTCCCTCATCCTCTGAGATTCCCTTCATTGTTCCTTGAGGCTTCTACGATGCCGCTTCCTATCCAGGACGAGCAGGACTCGAGATGAAAAAGATAAGAACATAATAGTCCCTCTGATAGAGCGAAAAAGCCTCCCCAACCCATGAATTACCCTCGCTGCCCGGCATCAAAGAGACTCATTACTTTTATACCAGCTCGCGGTTGACATCGCAGAGAAAGTTTATAGAATGTCTGTTTAGCCACGAATTGTCGTTGAAGAGCCAACACACGTGTTCATTGATAGGCACATTTTTGTTTAGCTTCGATCCGCTATCAATCACAATTGCAAGATATGTATCGACGTGATCTTCCGAGAACCAAAAGAGAATGCGATCTTGAGCCCTAAATCCTCTTACCGATTCTCTTATGGGCGACATTACCTTTGAGTATGGTTTCGGTTCTAGCAGCCACTGGTATTGTCTTACTTGGGACCGATGCTGAGACGCCCCAGATAGCAGCGTCAGAAGATTGGCAAGCTACTCTGGCGGTTTGATAGAGGTGATAAAGGTCAAGCTCGATCAATCCATTAAATCGTGAGAAACCTTATCGCCATTGCCGCGAATGCCACCAGCCCGCAGCAGACGAAATCTTCTAGCATCATACCAGAATTTCCCACAAATCGACACTTGACCACTCCAATGCGTGACATCAAGACGTAGCGTAGCACAATCCGCAGCCATAATAATAGTTGCACCGAAAAGATGAAGGCACGGAACAGAAGGTAGTAGAGACCCTTTACACGGTAGTAGCCTGACAATGTAGTGGCACAAAATCGTTGGCACGCTGGCTTATTTGATATAGAAAATAGCAATGTGCGCCTTATTACCCTACTAATGATTGTACGAGATAGGCATACCTAATGACCTTTGTTTACTGGAATTTAGGACACGGCACCAGTAGGTGACATAATTCATGAGCGGTCTGCACCTAGCCTAGATTCGGTTAGACCGCTCATGAATTATGTCACCTACTGGTGACGGTAGCAGCACTTGACAAGATAGTAGCGTAGACTGATCAACATACTGGCATATCTAACATCAAGAAGAGAACCTCACGTTGCTTACATTGCCTCGTTGCACCACAAACATTTGCCCCATGACACGACAGATAGCTATGCTCGCTCCACGACAGTCGCCTCATTACACGACAGATGTCCAGAAAACCCCGTTGAAATGACCAGAGGTATCCTTCCACTCTATGCTCCTGCTATTAAAGTGACAAGCAGCCGAAGCAACAAACAATAGACTCGAAGCTTCCACATCATATCCTATCTCTCGGCTTCATCCAAGACATCTCTGGAGCATTGGAAAACAGTAGTAGTACTTTACCTTCCAACCGTATCACTCAAACCCTCACTAACAAGAATCATACACCATCCATCCAACCAACCCACCCAATCCCTAAGCCTCCACAATGTGCGAATCAATCAAAGACTATTATCGCTGCGGCCATGAAAAAACCGCGCGATTTGTTTATTGCGGAAACGATTTCGCGCCAGGTCATAGAGTGTTCCGAGGCCAGACTACGGAGCGTGTTGATTATTACTGCCTGAGATGTGCGCCGCCAGTATATCGGCCGAGGCGAAAGAAAAGTTGATCCCTCTTTGCTGGCTGCTGAGGCTGGCGGTACGGTGGTTGTCGGTGGTGGTTGGAGGGAGTGGGAATACAGATTCTTGGACTGATTCTAGAAACGGGGGGTGAAGGACATGCTTGCTTGCTGTTAGAGTTTTGCCTGTGTCGAGATTTGTTTGTATGTGGAGGAGGTAATGGAGGGAGTGATAGATCATAGAATGCATGCCTTAATCTAATAGTAGTAAAAGATCTGAAGATTTCACAAACCTTCAATTTCGACTTCTTGAAGAAGTGTACCACTTAATGACCGGACAATAGAGCTAGATATTTTAGCGTTAATATTGATATTTAGGACTTGATTTATTCCACTAAGGAGCGGCTCAACTCACATAGGTACTTTGGACACAGACATAGTTGCATAAAGATGCAAAGATATATAATGCAAGGAGACATCAGTGAAAGCGGCAAAGAGAAGAAGCCAGCCAACTCTCAATGTCGAATGGGGATTCTCGCTTTTGATACGAAGAGATGGTATCATAGTGAAGCGCGATTCGCTGTAGTCATACAAAGGTTCTCAACGATCGAGGAGAAAGAAACGTGGTACATACAAATGTTCAGGTTCCCCTGCTTAGAGCTGATGATAGTCCGTATCAAACCGATTTTCAGAAGGCTGCATTAGTCGAGGATCAATATAAAACAACAAGCTAGTAATGACTTGACCTAAGCTCTAGGAACGGTATAAAATAACGGATAGCAGCCCCAGTACCATACGCCGACGCTATGCAACAGTCCGCAAAAGATAAAAGTACAAATCAATCCGAATGCCTACGCTATAGCTTACAATGCTCACTCATGATATCTCATCGCTTGAGTCATAACCCAACTGAATCTCACCATTTCCATTCGCCTGCAGTCACACCTCGTCCCCAAGCTCTCGCTGCTCTTCGCTCTTCCCGCTCGGCGTAGCAGGGCTACTCTTTGTCTGCCTCGTCGAGTCTAGATCCGGTTCTAGAGCACCATCGCTCGAGGCATTATCCGATTCACCATCAGTAACAGCACCGTGCTGACTTCCAGGAGAGCCCTGAGAGGTGGGTGTCGGTGGCGAGTACTCGATGCCTGGGCTCTTCGTGCCAACGCGATTGCCATCTTTATGGGGCTCGTCCGAAGGACTCCGGTGGTGGGTCAAACTTCGGAAGAGGCCGTATCTGGATGGTGGTCGTGAGAATGACGGACTAGCTGGTGGTGTGCCGAAAAGTGGTGCGTAGCGTGGCAAGCTTGCTCCAGACTTATGGACAGCGTTCTGCAATACAGGTGGGAGCTCGAGGAAGGCAGGCGCTGAGCCATGGCGTGAGAAGAGGACCAGACCTAAGCAGAGGAGAATGAGTATGAATTGGAGAATGGCCATGCGCTTCTGGAATCCAATTTCGTCTGCCAGAACGCTCAGGCGGGCACTGAGGGCAAAAACTTCATGCTGGGACTGTTCGCGTTGGGAAGAAAGTTCAAGGACTGTCGATTGCCAAATTTGATCGTACTGATGACGAAAGTCACGAAGCTCAGTGAGGACGGTGGTATTAAGGGTCTCAAGAAAGGTGGTCGTTCTAGCTGATTGCCGTTTCTCGACCTTGGAGAAGGCATCTCGCAGAATGCGGGACTGCTCTTCGATATACTGGAGGGACAACGTGGAGTTGGATTCTAAAAGCTGTAGACGTTTATGAACAGACTTGAAGAACGATTCTTGGGTGGTGGGGTTGGCGTTAGGGGGCTGCGTGGAGGATGTTTGGATCTTAGCGGTGGATGCTGCTGTCTGGTTGGAGGGTCTCGCCGGCTCAGACTTATTATGACTCGCAATTTTACCCGAGACAACTGGAAGTGCGGCGGTTTTCGAAATCTTAGCACCATTTGTGCTAGTGGCTGAGGACGTCAGGCTGGAAGTCTGGTTGACAGTTGGCTCAGACAATACAATGGCTTCACCAGTGGCCGTTGCAGTCTGATTGGTCTGCGTTGGCCATGTCTGTACTGGTACAGCATCTGCAGGCTTATCTCCTGGAATACATACACCCTTTCTTTCATTCGATGATGACATCAGGTCTTCCATCTTCCTGGCAAGGGAGGAATTGTATGTAGTGTTCCCGAAGTCACCCTCTGGACGTAATGAGGCCGCAGCATCTGGCGTAGTCGACGGTATTTCGACCACCGTGGCTGTCGGAGCAATCATGGGCTGTGCCGATGTTTCTTCTACCGCAATTGCTGCTTGAGCTTCGTCTTTCAATGCTTCAGCGCTGACAACGCCGTGCACTTCATCGATACTTCCTGTGCCTTCTCCTTCAGCCTCATTCTCAGATTCATCTTCTGTTCCGGACCGTTTCAGATCATGATTGAACTCCTCCATCATCGTGGTGCCGTGAACCCTCAATAGACTGACGGGACAATAATACTCGTTGCCGAAGTGAGTCAAGAATTCAACGCGTAGATACCTCGCCCATATCAAGGGAGCCTCAACAAGGAAAGCCTGCACTTCTCGACTATTCCTTGCCTCAAATGTACCAAGGTCCTTCCATTTCTCCAGCTTGACAGGATAACGATCCGAAACACTGACACGGAACGTGCGAAACATCGAGCTGAAGAACTCAAAGTTCGCCAGTACAATAGTATCGATCAGGATGTCGTCGCATAGCTCAACAATAAAGAACTTGTTCTTAGCCGAGCAGATGTTGAGCATGTAGCTGTCTTTGTTCTCGACCAGAACCGCTGTAGAACCCTTGCATTCAGGGTTCGTCTTCAGCACCGTAGCAGCGCAATCGAAAGAAGCGTAATTCGACCTCTCTTTGCAAGTTTTGCCAGCATCTTTTCCCCTTGTGCGAGCGCCAGAGACATCCTCTGCGGCTTTTCCCTCGCTATGGTCATCCCTTACAGCAGATTTCCCGTTCTCCGGACTTGCGGTTGCGGAGATCATAGGCTCTGACGTTCCGGGATTCACGAAGCCCCCAAAATCAATTTCAATCTCGATATCCTCTCCCAACGAGTCCAATGCGTTATTGATACCGCCCGGTCTCCGCCTAGGCTCAGAATTTCCTGCGCGAGATCCCAGATTCTCTGTTGATTGCCCAGCATTTGCCAAATTACGGCTCTTCCATTCTTCAAATGATAGAAAATTGGTGTTGTCTAGGGGGGAGTCGATTTCCACTTCTGCATTTTCGCGCTGTGTAGCTTCGGATTGCTTTGTAGTCTTAGAGCCAGTCCATGTCGAGGTAATTTCTGCCGTGCTTGTCACAGTAGATATATCCCTTGACGTAGCTGAGGAATTCGAGGTTGTTATCCCGGTATCAGCTTGTAGAACTGGGCTTGCAATCGTGGCATTTTCGCAGCCGGAAACGGAACTGATTGATACGCCCGAAGGGCTGGCGTTTTCATCGGCGCTTGTTTCATGTGTCTTTAGTTTGCTGGCCCAGCTGGTGGTCAGGCATTGTTGCGGTAGGCTTTGTGTAATGTAATTAATACTCCGGGAAGGGCAAGCCGCAGGACCAGTGAAGGGAAATCCGAGGATCCCCTTAGTGAGGGTCCCTGTCACCTGTGTAGATATGTTTGTAGCGGCGAGGGCGAGCAGTAGCACCACCGCTGTTGGAGCATGCCGGCGTTGACGGGGCATATTGTGGGCATAGTTACTGCATGGCGAATTCGGGCCAGTCTAAGGTGAATGGTTGTACTGGTTGTAGCGTCCAAAGGTAGTAATATGGGGTTGGAGCTTCGACCTGACCCCTTCTAGCGTTTTCGGCAAGTTCCGGCGCATGTAAAGCTGACACCCCTGAACCGTCCACCACTCGTAGGGCTGAAGCCCGTAGTGCCCCGAAAGAGCACCCTAGAGCCCGTTGTTTAGGTGACAAGAGCGGACCCGGAAGATTCCGGCTCGGTACCTGGAAGGCGGGCTCTAGGGTACTGTCTCGGGTGACTCCAGGCTTCAGCCCTACGAGTGGACGGTCGAGCAGTTTGGAGGTGACCCCTTCTATATAAGGCCGAAGATTCCTGACAGCCGGACCCACTTAGAGATCATTTTCGACTTCATAAACGTGATCACTTCATTTCTAGAAATGTGAAGCTAAGTCTCAATGCCAATGTCCATTCTATAGATGTTTTGAAAAGAGAGCCCCCAAGCGCCGCCCGCTATGCAGCTATTACGTCCCGTCGAAATCAGAGATAAGAAAGGTGGACTCTGGGTATATATATAAAGAATCGATAGTATCGCTCAAACATCGATGAGCTTTTTCTTCTCACCCGCTTTCTTTGCTCCCTCAACCAAGCTCTCCAGATCGCCGCTCATCTCGCACATGCCACGGAATATGCTGCCTTCCCTCGTGATGAGCTCCCAAGGCGCGTCGTACTCGATCAGCTTGCCCCTGTCAAGCACGAGTACCTTGTCGTAGTCAATGATGGTCTGCAAGCGATGCGCTATAGTAATGATTGTGCTTCCCTTCACTTCTCTCAATGTGTCCTGAATCTTGCCGTCAGTGGCATAGTCTATCGATGCGGTGGCCTCGTCCATGAGCAAAACTCGTGGTGCCTTCAATAGAGCACGTGCCAGACAGAGGAGCTGACGTTGACCCTGAGACAGATTGGTACCTGATTCGGCGACCGGAGAGGAGAGATTTCTGAAGACGTTGGCGTTTTCTCGGGTATTAGTCTTCTTCTTGGATAGGTCAAGACTGTCGTTTTCTGCGGAATGGGGAGAGTCTGGTGGACCAAGGATAGTCGGTACCACAGGAGTAGCAGAAGTAGACCCTGAGGTAGAGCCCGGGACGTCAAGCAATTGTACTTGACGTAGCGTGGCAAATATCTCCTCATCCGTAAACAAACTGAAAGGATCCAGATTACTGCGAACGGTGCCTGTGAAGAGTGTAGGATCCTGGGGTACAATCGTGATAGCCTCTCTCAGGTCTTGAAGACCAATCAGGCCAATGTCGACATCATCAATCACGATCTTCCCTTCATCAGCTTCTAGACCGCGAAACAAAGCTAGTGCCAAAGAGCTTTTGCCTGCCCCTGTCCTACCCACGATACCGACTCTTTCCCCAGGTTGGATACAGAAGGTAAGGTCTTTGAGCACAGGGTCAAGATCCGATCGATATCTGGTGGTATAATTCATGAATTGGATCGCTCCTTGGCTAGGCCAATTAGCGTCTGGACGAGCTTCGTCAATGATGGCCTTCGCTTCTTGCTCCACCTCGATGTACTCCTTGACACGTTCCGCAGAGTTCATGTTTTGTTCGTTCATGGAGTAGAGTCGAACCAGCCAAAGGACGTTCTCGGTGAACATGACAGCGTACGTGAGCGACAATCCCGCAGAACCAGCATCGATTGTCCCCATATTCAGTATGACGAATGTACCGGCGAAGAAAGCGACGAGTGCACCCGTGAAGTCCACACGCAGAGCAAGCCAGCGATTTGCTGCCCAGAGGTAGATAAAGGGCCTGTTGTGTGTATCGACACGTGTTTGGTTGTCTCGAATGAATCGGGGCGCATCACCATAAGCTCGGATTGTGACTATCCCACTCAAGGTTTCTCCGAAATGCTGATACAGAGGACTTCGCTGGATCGATTCCAGGCGTTTGAGATCCCTGGAAGATCTCAAATAGAATTGTCCGATTGCGAAGTAGATGATGGTGATGAAGAAGCCCGCAATGAGGAAACCTGGTGTGATGATTGAGATAAGTGCGACGATGCTGATCATTGAAAACAGGCAGCCGATCAAACCAACAGCGACGGGAGCCACGTCCTGATCGATGGCCTCGATGTCTTTGGAAAATCTGTTCATGAGCTGACCCAGTGGCGTGGTGTCGAAGAATTGGAGTTTTGCACGGGTGACAGAGTCGAGCAAGCGTCGGTGAAGTTTTGAGGATGCTCTCAAAGATCCCCAGAAGATGTAGCCCTCTCGCAGGAAAGATACTAACACATAAAACAATGCAAGTAAAGCGTAGATGATCAGGTAGTGCCAAGAGTCCACTTCGTTCCCGGATGATCCCATGGTATGTATAGAGGCTGAGGGTCTGGAAGACAGAGGTAAGGCCCAGAAAGACGAGCCACCGGAGAATGAATTCGAAGAGAATCCAACATTGTGTGGGTAATTCGTAGCTGGCTGCGTCGGTCTGGAGGCCAAAAGACCCACCCGTTCAATAGTTCGCGTATATGCATTTGCCCACGTTCGGATCCAAACATTGGCAGCTATCGACCCGACTTGTTGCAGCGCAAATGCAATGAAGGCACCGATCCAGTAATGCCAGGGTCCCATAGAGGCAAGATACATTTGGATGACCTTGATATTGACGCTGCCCTTAGCCTTTCCCTCGGTCCTCATGTTAGCATTTTCATCATTTGGTTTGGATGCTGGCTCCTTGGCCGAACTGTTGGCGTGCCCATTAGTCTCGGGTGAATGGCCGTTCATATCTTTCTTAGCTTCGCCACTCAAGTTGACAGCTGATTGTAAGCGGGACTGGATCTGCGAGCCACCCTTTGAACCTGGCCTAGATTTCATAAGCTCATCCCCTAGCACCCCAGAAACCATCATCCCCTCAGGAGAGCCTTGAGCAGTGACCTTCCCGTTCGTCAAAGAGACGACGTATTGAGAATCAGGCACACAAAGTGCAAGGTTGTGTGTGACTAAGATGCAGGTTCTACCAAGCATCAAGGCCCCACTAATACATTGCTCGAATATGTGTTTGGCAGTGTGGGAGTCAACAGCACTCAGACAATCATCCAACAGGACATGTCGCGAGGAGGAATAGAGCGCCCTAGCCAATGAAATCCTTTGCTTCTGTCCTCCAGAGAGCGTGATACCCTTTTCGCCAACAAGTGTCGCGTCGCCTTTGTCGAGAATTTCAAGATCTCTCTCCAAAGCACAGGCTACAATGACAGACTTATATCGCGACTCCACGAATGGGGTAGCGAATAGAATATTTTGCTTGATGGTGTCATTTGCCAGCCATGCCTGCTGCGCGCAGTAAGCGATGCTTTCGGTGAAACCTGTCTCCGGGTCTTTCTGGAGCTCCTCCCGGCTATGGCCACCCGGAAGATAGACTGTGCCCTGGATGAGTGTCATTTCTCCAAGTAACGCCATCAGAAGAGACGTCTTGCCAGATCCAGTAGGCCCAACAATAATGTTCAGGCGCCCGACGAGAAAACGAAGGTCGATATCAATCATCTGGAAAGCAGATTGACCCTCGGAGTTGTACTCATCTTTGCCTCCCCAAGTCAATGTCGCTTTATCAAAGCCGATGACAAGCTCTCCAGCTTCGTCTTTGATATCATGCGAAAGCTGTTCATACTTTTCGGTTTCGTCTTCGTTTAGGAACTCTTCAACCCGATCCACTGACACCTTAGACTCCTGCACATGAGCTATCATGTCGGCCAATTGATCTAGCGGATAACGGAGTATACCGAATAGAGAAAGCGCTGTAAAGGCGACCGATGGTATCAGAGGTCTCTTTTCTACCACGGTATAGAGAAGGAATGAGAAGAAGGTTATCAGCAATGGCACTGAGAACCATGTAGTGGCGGCAAACGTCCACAGCATGTACTTGTTCCGAAGAGCTTGCAATTCGATTGCCCGCTTTTGGCTGATCAGCTGCGCGAACCGCTGCTCCCACGCAAAATACTTGATGATTCGGATGTTCTGGAGAACCTCGTTCGTCGAGTGAATGCGGACATCAGTAGCAGCCATGACTTTCTTCTGCACCTTCGTGAATTGCTTAGCAAAGAAGAGATTCAGTGGCATGACCAAGACCATCATGACGATGCTTGCGAGAGCGCTCCGCCCCAGTATACGGTAGAGGAGTACGATACAAAGCACCAACTGCACCGGGGTACTGCCCCACAGAAAGTGCAAGTATGCACTGACTTCGCTGACTTTGAAGGAATCGACAGCCATCAGATTGATAATGGTACCAACGTTCACTTGAGAGTCTGTAGAGTCCTTGATATCCTTCTCTGCTGGCTTTGTATCTTTTGCGTCCGGTTTCTTGCTGTCTACGACATGCGCCTCCTTACCTTCTGCCTTTTTCTTTTCTTCACCCAAGATCGTGTCGGTTCCAGCTGCCGCTTTTCGTCGTAACGCCTTTGCGTAGATTTCTCCCACAATGACAGCGCGCAACCGAATACAGATTCTACGTCCCTTCCATAGCGCCTGACCATCTGTGATAGCCTTAATACAAGAAGAGACTGCTAGTAGAATCATATAAAACCACGCGGCATTGACAGGTGTGCTCTTGGGATTCTCAACGTACTCCAAGAACGCCTTCAGTAGAAGAGTAGGGGCGAAAGTGAAGAGACCCGAAACGATGGCCCACGCTGCCTGGATTAGGAGTTCGCGCTTGAAATATTTGAGCAAGTGCCATGCCAGTTTTGAAGTTTTCTTGAGCTGTCTGAAATCTGTGAGGACTGCAGCAGCCTTGTCTCTGGCAGCCAAATTCCATACATCGGAAAGTTCGAAGGTTTTCCGGTACCCTTGCCATACAATAGCGTCTACCCATCCAAAGGTGGCAATGGAGAAAGGATTAGCCAAAGGCTCGTGAGATGGTTCAAGGTCATCTTCATAGTCGAGCAGTACGGTTTTATTACCCTTTCGTGATGTAATGGCGATCAAAGCGAGGACGGTGGTCAGGCTGAAGTCCGCAATCATCAGATCTTGAGCCAGGTGCGAACGTGGATGTATAATGGCCGATCTGAATAATAAGGCAACTAAGATCCATTGCGTCCCGTAGAGAAAGGCCGTATGATACCACAAGTTTGGTAATCGAGAAAGTCTTGTTCGTAGAGCCAGAAGTCGAATGGACACCAAGGCGAAAACATAACCCCAAGTAACGAGTCCCGCGATGGCAGCGATTGTGCCTTTGTGACCCCAAGCGGTTGACACCAAAGCAGCCAGATTTACACCAAGTACAGCCAGCGATACCAATGCCTCGAGAGCCACAACCCAGAATTGACCGCGAGGACGGCTGATTTCGATCAAGGACTCATGGGTATTACTTTTCGTCAAATGCAGGGCTAATTGAGCACTCTCGTCGTCTCCGCGAATATCCTGCAGCCGATCAGGCTCATCTGGATTGTCCCTATACCGTCCGTTGCTAGCCATCGGGATTTGAGGAGTTGACCATGTCTCCTTATCCTTGTTCCCTTTTAATTTTACGGTTCGCTGTATGAACTGTGTAGAGAGGTAGAGCAAGGAGATGCCGGATGCGATTAGAGGTATAAGTACTTGTAGGTAGCTGTTTTCTCAAGGTCAGCTAGATACGATAAAATCTCCGCAAGTCTATTGAGGACACTGACTCTCTTTGGAAGCAAGTTGCAAAGTCGTCTCGACTCCATGCCGGCCCACCGCATTTCCCAAACATAACTGGTCTATGGATGGTATACGGTCAATACCCTCATAACGGAATGGAATAGTCCATGTTTGACACCACGCATACAATCAAATTTCTGGATTAAAAGAAAGGGTTAGTGCTTTACTGCACGTATATGAGTAACACCGATAGACCTTATCATGACGCCCTGCAGGGTACGCAGGGAGATCGATGATAACTAAGCCTTACCAGATGGGGAAGTCTATTCCCGTGGTTCCGCCCGCTCTTTATGCATGGCCCCCCGGCCCTGGTACCGAGGGTGCAAGTTCTGCTAATCGTCGATGGTCACTTGGTACTCGTAGATGCTAAAGCATCTCCTGGCTTAAGTGAAATTACTGACTATGAGGCATGCTTGATAACACGAAGCTCGACGTCAATCTGACACACGCCATGTTGTACTCTACGCTGTGTAACGCCCTTCGCTCTGTCAGACCCACGGAAGTGATAGGCAACCCAGCATTAGGAACAACAGCAGACTTTTCAAACAGGCAGAATGTGATTCCTGCCTATTATCATCTCCTTCGCAGTGGGATTGGCGTTTCTATCGAGTCGATCAATGCGAGCAAGCCTCAAACAACCGTCATTCTTTACTTTACAGGCTTCGTATATATTTCATGATCTCTTCATCGAAAACTGAGGTGATTACCTCATCTATTCATCATGACCAAGCCGAGGCATCAGCTTGTAAGGCATTTTTCAGGGAGTCACTGGCAGGATATTAAACAATTCGTCTATTCTATCCCTTCCACCGGCAGAAAGCGTGTTCGTTTGCTTGGCATTGGCGCTAAAACAGTTTCAACTTTTTTTATCGTCTTATTCTACTCTATGGCCCTGATATGCTCTTCCCAACACCTCAAATTTTGACATAAATGGATCCCACAAAGCCCACAACCGTAGGGGAACCATAGACGCGCACCGGCAGAATCAGCCCCGGGATAGAGCTCAGCATACTCATTCGTATGATCGCGAAGAATAATAAGCGTAGAATCGTCGAAGAAGAGGCTGAAGATAGCGAACGGCGCGTCAGAAGGGACGTCATCAGGCAATAAACCATGGCCATAGGTGAGTGGATTTGTGATTTGAATAGGTTCGAAGGCAGGTAGGGGCCAGGGCTTGGGGGCCGGCTTCTTTGGGAGCCGTGTAGGCTTTGGATCTATAGGAACATGATCAATATCATCAGAAACACGCGCACGAGGCATAATTGAGTCGATATAAGTGGTATACAGAGTGGTTTATTTATAAATGGGATAAATGGATTGATTTTGCTAGATATTTGGGGGATCTACGGCTTCAGCCCTAAACGAACACGCTGCCGGTGGAAGGGATAGAGTGGTCGGTCTGCCATCGTGCCGTGGAGAACCCCAGTATCTGCGCAGGATCAGTATCAACAGGGATTCTTGCCAAGGCTCCTCTTATTCTACTCCATGCTTCGGCCTTGCGGTCTTATCTCAAGATGTCCTAAAAGCAAGATACGCAACGAAGCTAGCGGGTTAGAGAGGAAGTGAACACATGGTGCACTGCTGGCCTAGCCAACGCGAGGCTCGGGGCGGCCGCAGGGGGCCACTTTTGGAGGAAACGGGCCGAGACTCTCAAGCCGCCAGAATGATGCGCCATGCCCCCACCTGACAGCGCTTCGAATCCCCCAAAGCCTTGGCTGCAGCGCTATGAATAATGCCCTCCAATGAAGCGCCTGCTTTCTGCAACGAATCACTGTGAAGTTGTAGGTGAATCGCACAAGCACGCGAGCTGCATGACTCTAAGCCCGTCTTAGTAGGGCAAGCATTTGGCAGCTGATTACATAGAAGGGGTCTATTAATCCTGTACATCGGCAATTGTAATATAACCATTGCGGGAAGCTGGACTTGAATGCTACTTCCTTCGCCTCCGCTGCTTTCCCTTTGATCCTTCTCATACGGAGTGAAGTGGTTATTCAATATGGCAGCTGCAGCGGAACCAGGCTCGATTAATGTAGACCCCAATTTGCGAGCCTCTTATGTTTGTCTGCCAAAGTAGCCGATGTCTTATCGTTCGTTGCTAATGGAAAGACTCTCATAGTATGGCGAAGAGCCTGATTCTGCATACGGCGAGGAAGTGTACGTCCATGGCTTTTGATTGTATAATTGAAGGATACCCTACTGAGGCACGCACTCGGAATTCAGAGGAAGCTACATGACTTCATTAGCATCCAACGTTACGGACTACAAGATCGAGAACAACAGGAGGTATCATGCATACAAAGAAGGCAGTATGTCATTACCACTGAGGTCTCATGCGAGACTTGGTTCATAGTTATATCAGGCTACATCTACCCCAACGATGAGGTATCCTGCAAATGAGCACTAAATCTATAGACGACAAGTATCGTTGACGGTCATATCAGAAAGAATCCGATAGGCTTGACATTATGCATAAACTCATAGAAGTGAGCCTGGGAGGGCGATTGAACTTGGCTCCCATTCCACCAAAATCTACACGCATCTTGGATATTGGAACCGGAACGGGTATTTGGGCTGTAGAGATGGGTATTACCTTGCCGTTCCAAGACTGTCGTGTAGCTCTGGAGACCCCGACTAACCGCAATTATCATCATCGATAGGTGACAAGTTCCCAAATGCCGAGGTAATACGTTTGTTTCTTCAATTCTGCAAGGCTGCAAACGATAGCTTGACTTACTTTTTGTTTGCCAGATTCTTGGAAACGACCTGAGCCCGATTCAGCCACGCTGGTATGTGAATGTTGGACGTTTGTTTATCGCTTCATTTGCCTATATCTGTCCCGTTATATATGTTATCAGCCACTTTTGTCTGACCTTAAAGACTTTTGTTTCTGGAAACGAGAATTGACAGGCTCGGGCTTTTCATTGCCTCTTTTCAACAGCTAAACACCCTCTTGAGGATGAATGTTTATATCACAGTGCACATCCCTTTCATTGAAGGCGTAATGAACTCCTCTACCGCCGAGCTTGACGACCTAGCTTTGTTGCAGAAGGCAATGCCTACATATGTATCACATGTCTTGTCGTCATCCTCTTCGCATTCCTCAATCAAGGTAGAAGGATCTACGCACTCTAGGACTAACTTCATCTCTCCCTTCGCCAGGGTTCCTCCAAACGTCCGCTTCGAAATTGACGATGTTGAAGCAGACTGGACTTACAAACAGAAATTCGATTACATCCATTGCCGATTCATGGGAAACGCTATCCAGAACTGGCCTCGCTTGATCAGCCAGTGCTTCCAGTGTGTATCTCCGATAAGCGTCAGCAATGATGGTACCTGCTGATCACCGTTACTTCCCAGAAACACCAAGCCGGGAGGATTTACCGAGTGTATCGATCTCGACCTTGCGTGGCAGTCACCAGATGGTTCTCTCACACCTGATCTAGCATCCCTAAAGTTCAACCACGAATTCCTCAAAGCGTCACGAAGTGCTAACATGGAACCCTGCCCCGGCCCCCTTCTCGAAGGCTGGATAAAGGATGCTGGCTTTGTTGACATCAAGGCTCATAAGTATGTCTGGCCTGTGGGCACTTGGCCTGCTGATAAGCATCTGGTAAGGTCCTCTCGGAAAACACATCCTGTGCTACAGAACGGCTAACCCAATCTGCTCAAAACAGAAAGAGGTTGGCGCCTGGAACTACCTCCAGATCGAAGAAGGCCTCGAAGATTTCACCTACGCACTGTTCACGCGCACATTGGGGTACTCTCAGAAAGAAGTCGATGTCATCTGCGCCAAGATCAGGCAAGAGATGAGAAATCCGAAAATGCACGCAATGTTTTACCTGTAAGCTCTCGATCTTTCCAAGGCTAAAGATAGCACCATTAACGACTGTACAGGCATATCGCATATGGGAAGAAGCCGGAGGGTAAGTGATAGGGTTAGCACCAAGGACATGCTTTTCAAGGTCACCGAGTACAAGAAGAGGCATTCAGCGGCGTTAGCAAGCATCAGTCTATCAAGACTGCTCTTGCGTGGTCTGAGGAATTAGCCGTCTGATTTCATAAAGCACCATTTTCTCAACTGATTCCTAAGAAACTGGAGACTAGTAACATACATAACAGCCGGTGAGAGTATCCACTTCCTCCCAGTACGCCAGTCAATGTGAACACATGCAAGCAATGTATACCCTCTCCACTCTGCACCGGCCAATGTTCGGTAAAGTTCTTCAACGCTCAGCAAGATGCTTCGCTATGCATGCTAATGCGAGAATGTCATAATGCCCCATAGCATTTCCGTTCATCATACCATGCAAATAAGATTTATGAAACACCGCCGCCGCCTTCCTTCTCTTCTGATGACTTGGCGGCACCAGCTTTCTTAGATGCCTCCATCTTTGCGAAGAGGGATTGTGGCTTCGCTCTACACGGTACGCCGTTAGCATGAAGTCTTCAGAATAGCAGGGAAGGAAGGGGGACTCACTTCATGAAATGTTTGCTCTTATATGCACTAAGCTTCGCAGTGCAAGGACTCATAATCGTGTCTGACGGCGAGACGTATTTCTGATTTGACCTATCACACTCGCATTAGCCCTCTTTCGATTCCGATCCTGCTCACTCAAATGTAGACTCACTGATCTTCCTCCAATCGACTCTGCAGCACCTGACGGTGATACTCCATGCTCACAGGCTTATTCGCACCCTCTTTCTCCATTGCAGATGGCTTGTCTGACTTGTTCTTTGTGGGAGAGGGAGCGGATGTGTTGACGTCGCGCGTGGCGAGGGGTTTCGTTGGGGAGGGCGAGGACATTGTGAGATGGAGCGGTAATGTGAGGTTGTGAAGGGATGTGGTTAGGCTTTGCTAAGGCTGTGGATTGTATGTGGCTGTCACGGTATTGATTTTTGTCTTTGGTGCTTTGAAAGCTATTGCAGGAGTGGTTTGAGTATGTAGGTGAGTAATTCGATGGTTTCGGTCCTGGGCGGTTTTTTGACTGTTTACTTGGTGGTTGTGACGGACAACGCGATTCTTGGTATGACGATAAACCTCGGCCAATCGATCAATTCACTTGCGAAATCACTTCCAATAATCCTTTATGCTGACATTTCCTGAGGGATTCTGCAAGCTACTCACAACGTTTTCCAAAATGCTGCTTTCTGTACCGAATTTTTTTACTAAATCGTAACCCTGCACCAGGCTCCCTATCCTACAACTTCGACTTCCCCTGCACCCCCGCGCTCTTCAGCATCTGATCCGCAACCTCTTTCTGCCTCTTAATCTTCTCCACCACCTCCTCCGCCCTCTTGTTCTCGTTCTTTCCCATTTGCTGCAAATGCACCTCATCAGGCCCATCGGCAATCCTCAATGTTCTAATCTGCGCCCACATATTCGCCAGCGGCGTATCCTGACAAACCCCAGCACCGCCATAGCTTTGCACCGCTCGGTCAATGACTGTCAATGCCATCTGGGGTACTAATACTTTCGCCTCTGCGATCTCTTTGAGCGCGTTCTTGGCGTCTTTTTCGTCGATTTTGACGGCTGCCTCGAGCACGATCAGGCGGGCGGCGTCGATCTCGAGACGTGATTTGGCAATCCATTCGAGGATGACGCCGTGCTCACTTAGCGCTTTGCCGAATGTTTTCTTTCGTGGGTCGTTGACTCTGGCGATCATCCATTCCAGAGCTCTCTCTGCGGCGCCGATTGAGCGCATAGCGTGGTGGATACGACCAGGTCCAAGACGGCCTTGAATGATCTCGAAGCCTCTACCTTCACCAAGTACTATGCTTGAAGCAGGAACGCGCACGTTCTGGAATTTGATCTGGGCATGGCCGTGGGGCGCATCGTCGTAACCGTAGACTGAGAGTACTCGTTGAACAGTGACGCCTTTCGTGCCAGCTGGGACGAGGATGACGGACTGTTGCTTATAGACGCTTTTGTTATTCGGGTCGCTTTTTCCCATCACTATGTAGACTTTGCATCTAGGGTCGCCTGCGCCGCTACTCCACCATTTCTGCAACACTTGTCAGTGACGTGGATTCCGTGGAGAAATCTTTCACGTACCGAGCCGTTGAGAACGTAGTCATTGCCATCCCTCTTCATCGTCAGCGTGATGTTCGTAGCATCACTCGACGCAACATCGGGCTCCGTCATCAAGAACGCAGATCTGATCTCTCCGTTCAACAGTGGAACGAGCCATTGCTTCTTCTGAGCATCATTGCCATATTTCGCCAGAACTTCCATATTGCCAGTGTCTGGTGCTGCGCAGTTCATAGCCTCAGAAGCAACTCTGCATTTCCCCATATACTCTGCCATCAAGCCATATTCCAGATTGCTGAAGCCTGCCCCCTCTTTGAAATGGTTCCTTGGTAGGAACAGGTTCCATAGTCCCAGCTTCTTCGCCTTGGCTTTCAGCTCGTCGATGACGGGTGGGTATGTGCTCCATCTCTTCTCGCCTTCACCGAGTTGGGAATGGTAGAGTACGTCCGCGGGAACACATTCTTCTTCGACGAATTTCTCAACCTGTGCCCATGCAGTTAGTGCGTTACTTCGTATAGAGAGAGAGTGTGTATGCAAATGTACGAGGCTCAGTGTCTGCTTCGCTCGATCACTAACAGCTCCTCGGGCAAGAATAGGGATCTTCTCGGCGGCGGACTGAGGACCGGAGGTGCTGGCCAGGAGGTTCTGACTAAAATTGTCTTTTGATTGAGACATGATTGCTTCAAGATATTCGTATTGTCTTATGAAGAGGCTCAAATGTGCTATTACACAGTAACGAGAGTAAGAGAGAGGTCCTCGCCATTGTTGACTTCACAAACATAATCGTTACCCCACAAAGTTACTATCGCCCGAAATGCCTCGGCATTTTCAGGTACGCTTGCCACAACTGGACACATGGGACGAAAGAGCACCACACTGTAAAATCAAGAGTATTTTGATTCATACCTTGGGGTATCGGACCTGTGATGGCTTCAGTAGCAACTATCTATCAAGCCTGTGGACGCCAATGCTATGGAAAATGGATGCGCCAAATCCAGCGACATTTCGTTAATCGTAGCTCATATCTCGTCAGCCTTGGCCTTGTTTCTCCTTCGATTCCCCTTGAAGTGCTTCTTCGAATTTATAAGCTTCAGGTCCGCTGGTTCAATGTCCTTCTCCAACGCTGTCATCGTAGTCAGCTTCCTGCCTGACAATTGCTTTTTGCCTTGCTCGCTGTACTGGTGATTGAAGGGCATATTCAGATGCCCTTCGCTAGATTGACCAGGTCCGAAGAACCGCTTGTCCAGTCTGTTGGACTTAGCTCCTTGTAATGGAACGGCGGGTAATGACTCCATATCATCCATTAAGGATGAGTCCTCTGAGCCCGTCATCGGGGCTTCTGCCTGGGCTGCCAGGTGTGCTTGGCGCTTCTGCGGCAGATGGTGAATATCATAAAGCTCGCGGTTGAATTCTCGAGCATCGATAGCTGGATCACTAGGAGGGGGATGACAGAAAAGTAGCTTCCCACTGACATAGTCTTTCAGCACGTATCGAGCTGCTCGTGATTCATCGGGCTGTCCTTGCCCAGTCTTCGTAAAGCCACGGGCAACAGCGTAAGCGATCAGTATCTCTTCTGCGGTTGGTATGCCGGTGCCGCCTTCCTCGAGTGGTCGAGTGTGGACTTTGACACCGTATAATGCCTCGTAAAATGACTGTGGAATGCGCTGCGCAACCAAGCCAGCAGGTCCAGTGAATTCTCGAAGCTGATCGATTGGCAGGATTCCATTGCAGACGAGCTCAGCTTTTGTACTAGCGAAATTAGGGAAAACCAATCCGGGACAATCGCAGAGAATCACATCAGGACTTATATGTATAGTCTGGAAATGCTTAGTCTTTCCGGGGGTCGAAGACACAGAGACCTTCTTTGCACCAATCAAGGCGTTGATGGTTGACGATTTACCAACGTTAGGGTACCCTACAAGGCCAATTGTGGTCTTGCGTGGATGCTCCGAGTCCTTGTCTTGGACTTCAGGTGCATTTTTCAGGAACAAAGCCTCCAGCTCGTCAACTGTTAAGATCCTTGTCCGCTGGTCGGTTTCTTCCTCGAGATCTTCTTCGCTTGCCCATTGCTCATCGTCCTCTTCTGCGTTCTGAACATCGATCTTCTCGGCTTCTGCTGCCAGCTTATCGCCTTCCTTGGTCTTTCGATCTTCCTCAGGTTTATCTGTCCCAGCCGGACCATCCTCAGCTGGCTCTCCATCCAGGTCCATAGCTTCGTTCATTTCCTTTGCTAAAGAAGCCGAAAAGAACTTGTAATTGATACCAACCTTCTCAAAGTAATCCGCCCAAGCTTTTCTTTGTGGCAAGGTCATCAGATCTGCTTTGTTGACGAGCAATAGATTGTTCTTCTTCGTATCCACTTCCTTAACGTATTTCTCAAGATCTTCGGAACGGAACAACAGGGGGTTTCTTGCGTCCGCGATCTGCACTATTAGATCTGACCTCTCGATTACTCTCCATAACTGCCTCCAGACTTCAAGGTTCCTTTCGAACGGTGTCATCAGTAGATCGTCATTCTCTTGCATTTCCGCTAGGCCTCTCCTCCAGTTCAACAGACTTGCTCTCTCCCTCTGATCGAGGTCCTGCGGAGTGGTCTTCTCATCCCACGCCGGCCTTCGTGGCACAGTCAAGCGATTCTTGTTTGCCATCTGCTTCCTGATGGCTGATCGTTCCTCCGTCGCCGAAAGCAGATAAGGATTCTTCTGATCCGTATGTATGATTTTGACATTATTCATCTTCTCTGCAGTGAAATCTGTTCCTGCCAGCTCCGCAGTGCTGAGGAACTCGTCGAGAGCGCCTTGCTCTGTGACACTTCGCATCTTGACCCACGATGCTTCTTTGGGAGCGTTTGTGACATAGGTTTGACCATCCTGATCTGTCCTATGTATGCCTGCGGAGACTTTCTTTCTGTCTGCGCCTTTACCACGTCCGAATCGATCATTCATGAGGCTGTTCCCCAGCCCCACGGCATTCTTAGACTTTGCGAGAACCATGTTTATGTTGAACCAGAAATTTCGGTGGAAATCTGTATGACTGTAAGAATAAGGCTAGGATTGCGGGCAAAGTGGTTGATAAACGCCAAGACAAACGCCAAGACCGCGTCATTGCTCGCCAAAACTTTTGGAGCAAATTCGAGACCGCAAATTCGAGACCGCACCCCTACAATAACAATTCTCAGCTAACAACATTTTCACTATCCCCAAGATGCCGCGCAAGAGGGTCTTGTTAGTGTACCAAAGTTTGTCTAAACAATATTGCATGGCTGACTCGGCGCAGTGACAAGTCCAGTTCTACCACTTTCCAACTGGTACACCGGCCGCAAAATGATCCAAAAATTCATGATGCGTCATCCAGCTCCATGGTTTTCCAGGAGCTGGCTCCGTCGCAATCACGCAAGATCAAGAGCCGCAATGACCTGGAATCGGAACTTTTCGGCTCTTCGGAGAGCACAAATGGCGCCTTGTCCGGGATCAGAGATAATGAGGGGGAAGCAGCAGAACATGGGGTCTACTTCGACGATACCGAGTATGACTACATGCAACACATCCGAGATCTCAATGCAGGGAGTGGTAAAGGAGAGAGCTACTTCGTGGAGGCGATTACCAAAAAGAAAGTTGGCAAAGGGAAGGCGAAGATGAGTCTGGAGGACGCGTTGAGGGAGGCATCTTTACGAGAAGGCCAAAGCGAAAGTGGAGCCAGTCAAAGTGGAAGCTCTCAGCTGCTAGATGATGACTCATTACCTTCGAGATATCTGAAGAAAAGCACCTATCAGGACCAGCAAGATATACCAGATGCCTTGTCTGGGTTCCAGCCAGACATGGATCCGAGGTTACGAGAGGTCTTGGAAGCATTGGATGACGAAGCCTACGTTGATGACGAGGAAGACTTTTTCGGAGAAATAGCGAAGGGTGGGAGAGAAGTCAGCCTGGACGAGTTTGAAGAAACCGAGGCTCAGGATGATAGTGTGGATGAGGCTGGATGGGAGACTGATGAGACGGAGAAGCCTCGCAAGGAACACAAGACGGGAGATATGACACCGCCTCCAGCGCCGTCAGGCGCAGATACTGTGATCGAAGATTGCCCCAACCATGGCGACGGCGACTGGATGAGGGAGTTTAGCAAGTTCAAGCAAGCTGAAAAAGTCAAAAAGGCCCAGCCAGCACCATCAAATGCTGAGCTCCAATCATCCACCATGACAGGCACGTCAATGACTGGTGGCCGACGGAAAAAGCGAAAGGGCGCAATGACTTCCAGCACTGGCTACTCCATGACCAGCTCGTCAATCTTCCGAACTGAAGGTCAGACCCTTCTAGATGCACGTTTCGACAAGATTGAGGAAGACTACGCCGAGGACGAGATGGACGTGGATGATGGTGCAGCATCAGTGATGACAGGAACGTCGTTAGCGTCTAGTCAAGCACCGCCGTTGACTACGAGGTCCGATTTTGATAGCATTATGGACGATTTCCTAGGCGGGTACTCAATGAGTGGGAAGAAACGGGTGAAGAAGGGAGGTTACCAGAGCGGCATTGAGCAACTTGATGAGGTGCGCAAGGGTTTGGGGCCCGCGAGAGTAACGACACAAAAAGCTTGATGCGCTGAGTTCTGGTAGCATTTATGTGGCGTCGAGCGGACTTTGCTTGCATCCTATACCCTAGATGAGCTATGAACGAAGACACAACCAACGCTACGCCTAGTTTGAGACATTTGGACGGGGTTAAAATGATCGTATTTTGACATAGATTCTATCTCACCATGAAATGCCTAGATGGCTCGTGGTCTCTGTCATCAGTGGAGCGAGGTGTGCCCGCACGGTTACGTCGACTTCTGCTGCTTTATTCTCTTGTTAACTCTAAACACCCGCCTCTAAAGAATACAAACAAAACCACAACACCATTGAACCAGCGCCATTAGGAATCGAATCCAATATGATATCTATTGAAACCCAGCAAACGCCTCTTTCTCGGCCCGTTTCTAGACCATTGAGAGGTCCTCGTGAGGATCGGACCCGGGCAGGTAGGCGCAAACAGCCTTAGCACAGTCACCAAATGTCGGCCCTGAGCTAAAGCGGTGCTTGGTGCCACGACCAAGAATACGAACAAAACCACAACGCCATTGAACCAGCGCCATTGGAAATCGAACCCAATATGATATGTATTGAAACCCAGCAAACGCGACACCATGTCGCTTTATCGGCAAAAAGTGGGTCTTTAGGTAGTTATTCCTACCTTCTGCTTACATCGTTACCCCTATCTGCCCTGAATACGATGTCTTCCTAATCGCGAGCTTCAGCTCCTAAAGGCCCTGAACCTTCCGGAGTCTTGAATTGGGGGACTCGTAGCCCTCGGAATCGCCAGAGACTACTGACCCGGGTGTGACTCCAAGGACATTTGTCTTGTTCAGAATATCCGAACACAATACTGTCTTGTACACCCCTAGAATTTGCAAAAATGCGATAGACGAGCAGCATAAAGCGGAGCTGAATTGATCCAACAAGCTGTTGCTCACTTCACCACGACAAAAACGCTTGCTTTATGTCGATAAAGATAATCTCTAGGCAACCGCGTACAACAACCCGGATAAGGAAGCACGACACCAGCGCACCGAGATGTGAAGACAAGCACCATCAAGCTTTCTGGGTCTCTTGGTACCCATTAGAACAGAGCTTCGCTGGCACGGAGACTATGGAGACTATGGACGGGGAAGGGAAGTCTGCATGCATGTGTAGCTGCATATGCATGGGATGTTCTCGAGGATATGCGCTATGGTGAGACGACATCCTATGTCGCCATCGCCTGAACTTTTGAATGAAAGACAGCCAGTAAGACAATGCACGTGTACGTAGATTTGATAAAGGGTACCTTATCACTTCTTTGCACAGAACCGCGAAAACGAAGAGTGGAGTGATTCAGTGAGGTGTCACAGTAATCCGAACGGCGAAGTAGTACGGGAACAAGGGGAAGAAGAAGGGAGTGTTGTGGGCTGTCGTCGCTAGTATGAGGGATTAATTGCATGACGGAGATTGTCAAGCAGCGAGATGCAGCTAAGCTTAGAAGAAGTCGTCGCCGCTAATCCAGATCTTCGAATATGCCTACAATCAGTAGAAGCCCATGCTGATTGTGGAAAGATCTGAGGAATCGCCTTGAAGCGGTTGTAGGATGCCGTCAACTCCCGAGCTGGCGCCTTTCGTGACTGGTCACTGGTCAGCGATGAAGCAGAGTCAAGTAGTAACAGTTTCATTGTAGTGGGGGACAAGGAAGATGCACGTGCATGGTGCAACAGCTATTTTGAAGGGTCTTGGCTCATGACGCTCCCTTCGAAAGGCTATTTTGGTTGCCTCAGGCGAAAAGAAAAAGGGACCCCTAGATACCAAGCATCCCATGTGTTTTGTCGACCATCATAACAATACCATGCCAATAACTTTTCACTTTCAACAACTCCCATACAATCCCCTTACCTCATCATTCTTCCGTGATTTCTATTGCACATAGGGAAAGATGTTCTCCAAACGTTGTGCCTCAGATTCAGCACATGCTCTTTCTTCCCCACTGCCCGATCAGCTAACATTAGTTGACCACACAAACTCAAACCCTTCAATTCCCCTCTTCACTCTACCAATTTTCTAAACAGAGCATCCTCGATTCATCACCTCCTCTCCATCACGTCTAGCCTTGTTTGAGAGGCCTTTGGAGGCTTCATTACGCCTGATACGAGTCAGAACACGAAGACGCTCGCCCCCGGATGCTCCCTGACTCAAGCCGAAATTTTGCCTGAAGGTGTCCGCCTCGGTTCCCGCAAAAACTCACTCTACGTTGGTCATCCGCCTTCTCGAAAGCACTGCTGCTCCCCCTTCGCATAGAAAACTCCCCGTATCTCTTCTCCGACAAACCTGATTGTCGCAAATCTTTACAGACGACGCCAACTTTCGATTTTGAGCTTCTTAAAATTCAAGACGCTGGGCGCTGCCCACCTGGACTGAGGTCCCCCACCACTGTCAACCCACGCTATTACACATCTTTCCAATACTCAACTACGAGCAATGAGTGGCCAGGCGAGCACACTTACACACCGTGCACCACCAACGCCATCACCATCGGACTCCACCTCTACACTACATTCCCAAGATGGGAAGCCTGGCTTCCCCCAGCCTTCCATACCCAAAGAGCCAGTGGCTTCGTCAAATGGCGCCAATCTACAAGCAAGCGTATTGGATACCCAGCCAGCCGCTAAGAAAGCGACAATAACAAACCGCCTTACACGGATGTTCTCACAAGCCAAGGTCCCCAAAGATACTGAATACAGAGAGGGTCGTGAGAACGGAGCGTCGGACTCTGACTCCAGCAAGGCAACCCTCGCAGAGACACACAAGCCGCCTTCACGCCAGCAATCTTATTCGGACAAGAAGCCCAAGATTTCTGCAGACCCAGCCCGAAGACCCAGCCAGGCCAACATCAAGCCAATTCCTAAAGATGGCGACTACGCGCCCCAACACAAGAGATTCGAGATTCTCGCGGATGGCAAACACCAACACACGCTCAAGAGTGCCAAGAGACAGGAGAAGCTGTCTGATATGCTCCGCGACATGCTAGGCGGGAAGAAACGCGAAGAGCACGGCCAGGATGAGCACCAGCAATTGTCATTGATGTCGTCGTGGGTAGATCAGCTGAGGAACGAGCGGGAAAGACTGGCTTCAGACAAGAAAGGCGGACCGAACGCGACTGCAACCCTTGTGCAGAAATATGGCAAATGCCAGGAGATCGTTGGCCGTGGAGCCTTCGGCATTGTGAGGATCTCGCATAAGACAGATCCCAAGGACTCCAAGAGTGAACAGCTCTACGCCGTCAAGGAGTTTCGCCGAAGACCTCAGGAGTCACCTAAGAAATATCAAAAGCGTCTCACGTCCGAGTTCTGTATTTCATCTTCGCTTCGCCACCCAAATGTCATTCACACTCTTGATCTTCTACAGGACGCGAAAGGAGACTACTGCGAAGTTATGGAATTTTGTGCCGGTGGAGACCTCTACACCTTGGTGCTCGCAGCTGGGAAGTTGGAGGTCCAGGAGGCCGATTGCTACTTCAAGCAGCTCATGATGGGGGTCGAATATCTGCATGAGATGGGTGTTGCTCATCGCGACCTCAAGCCAGAGAACCTCCTCCTCACCACCCATGGCTCTCTAAAAATTACCGACTTCGGCAACGGCGAGTGTTTCCGAATGGCTTGGGAAAAAGAAGCTCATATGACTGCTGGACTTTGCGGCTCGGCTCCCTATATTGCTCCCGAAGAATACACGGACAAGGAGTTTGATCCCAGAGCTCTTGATGTCTGGGCTACTGGTGTTATCTATATGGCTATGAGGACCGGCAGACATCTTTGGCGTGTCGCAAAGAGGGATGAGGATGAATTCTTTGATCGGTATGTTGAGGGAAGGAGAGGTGACGATGGGTACGGGCCCATCGAGACATTGCATAGGGTGAGACCAAATCAGCCATGATAATTGTTGAATGGTGCTAACTTCCTTGAAGCGTCGCTGCCGTAACGTCATCTACTCGATCCTCGACCCCGATCCAAGCTCGACTCGTCGCCTCACAGCTTCGAAAGTACTCAAGTCGGAATGGGTTCGCGAGATCGAAGTATGTCAAGCCGGTCTCGAGGGCTTCTGACCACGGTCAGCATCAACGCGACACGGATAACGCTCAACACGCCGCCTTGACTCATGACATACAAGTAAACTAACGAGCTCATACCCATATGCATTCACTACGAATACATGATTACGCATTTATTTAGCTCACGCTTTACGCTGCAATACCCATCAGTCGCTTCTGCATTGGGATTGGTTGCGCTGACTGGTAGCAAACGAAAAATGGCGTTTGGTAAAGGAAGGGTACATGGGGGTGACATAAGGCACAGGGGGGTTTTGAAAGAGGTCGTTACATTACGACCGTTGCGTCAATTGCATGAATTCCATGGTTTGCGATGATATCTTTGGCGGTTTTATTTAGTACTCACATTAAAGAGAACGATTGTCAAAGCTTTTGTGATCACATCATGCAAATTTCTGGTACATTCATAAGGTGATATGAGGAGATATAACAGTGTCTCGACATTATTCTCGGAGATAATTTGCCTTGTGCTTCTATCGATTGTCACCAGTGCAGTATTTTTTGCAGAATCAGGCCCCCCATATTGGCATCACGAGTTTAGCAGTACTCCATAGCCAAAGCTCTTCGTTGAATAGGAGCGATACCACTTCGAACAGCGATGACTCTAGAGTTCGACCATTCGCCGACTGAGTTAGCAGTACGATTCAGCATACCATGAGTGAGGCATGCGCCGAACATCAAGAAAACAGTTACAGCGCTGTCTCCGTTCGAAGAATACTGGTGTGATCTTTACATGAAAACATACCCTGGAGAAGTTCTATTGTTCGGGGATCTCGATTCTAGCGATAGCACATTCTGCCCGTCACTTGAGAATGCGGAATACAGCAGCTGCTATGTGATACAAGCAACAAATGCTAGCTGGACGCCAAAACAAGATTTACTATACTGCGATTCGTTATGTCATCTATATGTTACCAGCGGCTCAATCCCGCTATTGGCCCACACCGGCCGTCAATCTTGATATCACAACCATCGTTGAGACAGGTCTCTTGGCTAATTAGCAAGTCTGCCCCCTTTTGCCTTTTCGTGTCTAGCAGCGACTTTCTAGTACTTCGCCTTCCGTATATGTGGTGTATGTAGGTGTGTTTACGAAAAATGGGTTTTCGGCAACGTTGGTAGGACCTGAACGAACGTGACGATGCCATATGCGCAGTCTTACCTACGGGCTCAGCTTGGTAACGCCTATCGTTCAACGCCGATCAATTAAGCCAACAACCAGTGTGTAGATACAGCGGAGTAATTTTCGCATGATTCTTCGCTGGCATCTTACCCAACAAGATTTATAGGTTCTGTTCAATGGATGTTTTATGGCTGAGTCTTGGAGATGTGTATGAGGTAGTGGGTCCTCCACAGCTTTTGAAGATCTCTGCATGCAATGCAGCAACCAGCTCCATACTTTAGGAATCAGGCAACGTCCATTTAGCTTTTCCCCACAAAAGAGACACTGTTTCCTTCGTGGTGTGGGTGCGTGTCACCAAGGGTAGAGGCAACTATGGAGATTGAGGGCTCTAAGCCCTTGATCCATAGATACTTTAGTCGCCCCAAGGTTATTCCAACCTTAAGAGCCTGCACCAGCAGCATGGAAGGTGGTCACATCACGAACATTACGTACCTGGTGGATGCTCAGACGTAACTCACACGCCAACAGGCGGAGCTCCGTCAACTCTGCATTCAGAGATTAGCTCGCACTAGGCTTCTACGTCCCTTGTGTTGCGCTGCAAGTACTGTATGGCTTGCGAAGCATGACTGCATGACCTCAAGCTTCGCTGATCACTTCTCGTCTTCTATTCTTCTTCTAATGTCCAGGAGAATGCCTTTCTCTGCCTTACATCAAGAATCAATCCCGCAAGTCCATAGGGGAGAGCTCATGATGCAACGTCTTGCAACGGGTAATGCCCACGCAGGGAAGGGTAACAGAAGAGGAGACATTAGGATTGTACTCTGATGTTATCCAGAAAAGACTCTAAGATGCAGTCCACCCTTCGCTTTCCTACTGTTTCATCCGAATGTGATCCCATTTCCTACAGACATCTCAGCTTCTTACAGGTGCAGCTCACTGCCTTCATATTAGGTCACCAACCTCTCATAACAGGCCTCTGTCAAAACGACCACAATGCATATCAAAAGCCTTCCCCTTCTCGCCATGGCTGTCCTAATCCCAGATGCCTCCAATACAGCGGTACTGGATGGTGCGACCAAGATGAGCTTGACGCCACGGTCAACGACAACGGCGTAGTTTGTTCCTTCTCCGGCGGAATCGATACTTCTGACTATCTCTACCACTACTCTTGTCCAGCAGGCTTTAGTACTACTCAGTAATATTGCAATAGCTTCGTCACATTGACCTCTTCAGCGGGCACCTTCCAAGTCCAAGCCACAGGCACTTCGGGTGGAGGTGATGAGGTCTTCTCGTGGACCGCGTCCGAGTATGGTTATTCAATAAGACTCGTAAGTCTTTCTTCTTCCGGAACAGGAGTGCATTAAATCTTGTCCTGTGACCAGGAGATTAATGGCCTGACTTCTCGGTTTTGCTGGCTTGATAATGGACTTTTATGCTCAAGATGCTAGCTCAGAGCAAGAAATAAGGGTGCATTTCTCTCTCAATCTCGCCGTCCACCGCCTGTTTTCAGCAGTTTCCCGCACTCTTTTACATCCGTTGTATCGTCGCAGAATCGCTGCTGGGGGATTTCATCAATACAGCTTGGCCCTCAGCACCTAGCTTAAAACCTTTCTTGTCCTCGAATAATTCGTCCCCGTCAGACTATCTGTCACCGAATCGGCTTGAAGACGCTGTGCTATTTCACCTGGTGAATGCAAGCCGCAGTCCTAAGATTTACACGTAAAGTTTTCCGTGTAAGTCTGCGGGCATGATAGGAGGCCAAGAGAAGATGAGACGGGACGTGGGAGCATGATATGTTAAGACAGGTGAAAGCCACCATAGCAGAGACGGCTGCGTGGTTGTTGGCGGGATTTTGCCTGATGGAGATTTTGAAGTTAGCTCTTCTCTTTACAAGACTGTTTTTCAGTTCTGAGACATGTTTTGGGATTTATAAGTTGAAGAGCTCGCAAACCAAGTCGGACAAGTCGAAGTCGTTGAGGGCAGGGATGGAATGTTAGCAAAGGACATACCAGCAGTGACACCTATGATGCCGACAATGAGTTGAGAGATGACCATTCTTGAGCCGTCGATAGAAAGGATCTTGCGCCGGCCGAATTTCTCAACCAGGAAGAAAGATACTGGTGTAGAGCACACATTCACGAGCGTAGTGATCAATACAATCAGAAAGGGATTTTTGATAGTGCCAAGCCTCGTGAGGAAGATTGCTCCAAAGTAGAGAATAAAGCCAGTTCCGGTCAGCTGTTGCATCATCTGCATCAATATGCCTAGAAGAGGAAGTTCAGCCCGACTCCAAATACCGAGATTTCTCCCAGCTGTTACAAACCAACTAAAGTACGGTGAGTATTGCTGTTGTCTTGGAAGATTGAGCCATTGAAACGATTGGTCCAGCCACCTAGATAACTTGTTTGCGGAATGACTTATTGCTCGTACTTATGATTGGGAATAATCTCAGCCAGCTCGTTTTGAATATAATCCGAATCAGTCGGTTGTCCACGAACCTATGCAATTTTGGAGTCAGTGTTATTCTTTCAGGATAGGAAACGGGTCGTGAGACATGTCTTTGGCGCAATATGCTCAAAACATGTTACGGATAGGGAAGCAATTGACTGCGGAGATATGACTGACAGAAGCTAAAGCTTGAGCAGCCCACCCTAACTTGCCCTTCCTGACAAAATATCGCGGGGACTCAGGGAGGATCAACAGCCCGGTCGTTAGAATTATAGCCCACAGGAATTGGTTTGCACTCGGGATCCGATAAGATCCAGTATCGTCGCGATTTTGAGTAAAGTAGCAGACACAATTTGCTAGAAGAATACCAATTGCAATATAGACCTGATAACTAGCCACGAGCGCGCCACGGACTTTCTTGGGGGCGACTTCCTAAGTGCCTTTTGTAAAGCCGTTTGATAGAGGCAAATTTACATGGCAGTCAGAAGGTAAAGTCCAGGGTACTTACGGACATGTAGAGGATGACGATAGCGGAAATAAATCCAACCCCGAAACCTGCAACCACACGACCAACTACCATTACAGCAAGACCAGTGGGAGCAGTTTTAAGAATGCAGCCAATGGAAAAGATGAAACAACCGGCAATAATGGTCATGCGGCGTCCAATGAAATCCGCAATATCGCCAGCGATAATTGCACCGAAGAAAGTACCAGCGGAGAGAATTGAAGTTTTCAATGACTGATCCCGGGTCGTGAGATGAAAGCTTGCCATGGCGACTTTATCGTTGAGGTCAGGGTAATGGAGGCCAGTATACTGTCGGATGAAGTACTTCATTGCCAGACTTTGTGAATTTTCCGAGTCAGCCCCACTCTCTTGTATGGATTGAAACGTGGTAAATGTCTTGAGAGCAAATTGCTCCTCTGGAATATCTGACAACTCAAGACAATGCGGATGAGGAAGGAATGGCCCCGAAAAAAAATAACACATCTCCCATCCATCCAGTGTCACAACCAAAGAAAATGCCGCCGAAAGCAGCAAAAGCGCATATTAAGTAAGCTTTGACGGTGACAGGCGCCTCAATGCGCGACGTATCAGTCGTTCCAGTGATGAGATTCCTCCAGCTATCATGTAGACGTTGAGAGTGAATGTGCTGTGCAATTTCGAAGAAAATCTAAAAGTGAGGCGCGCAGAGGTCTTGTGTGTACTCCCACGCTTCTAAGTGGCGATGAGGCTCGATGGATACGATATCAACGGGCCCGCCTGAACGCCTAGACTCTGTACGATGCAGTGAGAGGACGGAGGTGGGACGACGATGGTGCTGACCATTGTGACAATTGGTGATGTGACCAACGGAATACTACATGAACATATGCAATACGAAAATGGTGCTGACATTGTACGGCTGGGTGCCGTGATCCGCGTGTGGACAGCGCAACGGTTTTGTGTCTTATGGTATTCTAAGTTGTAGCACATGTCGACAGAATGGACCAGGACTGTACACGGTCTGTTCGGGCGTGAATCGAGCACTTGACTGGCAGTGGAAACTCAGATATATCGCACTGGAGTAATCTGCAATCTAGTACCGTGTCAGCAGTCAGCATGATCACCGAGGCAGCTCTTTCTTCCAAATGAGTCAACGGATTATACACCCCAGATTTCCCCACTCTATCCCGCAGATCAGCGGAGAAGGTTACCGAAGGAAGTTGCATTGTACATCATGGACGGAATTTAGTCCTCGCTGCTCGGTGAGCAGAGAAGGGCGAGCGTCAAGGCAGCCTCCTATCGCTGACCATGTACTACGTACTCGTACAGTCATAATACACCCTCACAAGGAATGAGTATGCCAGTGTCCCGAGAGTTGGAAGAAGATCTTCCTGAAGCTTGAGAATAAAGATACTAATCATCCACTGGCTGAGAGCCTATGGTTCGTAAATGCGCAAACCTTACCTCGAAAGGTCTTGAACATAATCCAATGCACGAGAAAGCTTTTGATGAAGTCACGGCGATATGTCTTGACCAAAGAGGACAAAGCAAATCGCGAAAATTGAATCTTTGGCCCGGCGTTGTCTTGGTGGAAAGTTGAAGTCTTTGGTGGTGCGTTGAGATCTGGCACCCTGCCAGGCGATCGAATATGACGGGTTGTCTGAAGGTCACTACCACACAATGAGGGAGGGAGGTCCACTTATCTCCAACAGGTCATCACTGTCGTAGGGGATCGACATCGTGAGCTATTGTAAGCCGTAGGTGTCAACGGAGTAATTGCCATGCTGGGGCAGGCTTGCGAGGAAAACGGTGACCAGTAATGTGCGGTACGAAAAACAAGCACGCTCGCAGCAAACGTGACATCGGATATAGAGCAGCAGTGGCCCGCAGGAGACCCTGCCTCGAACTAGTCTCGAAAGCTGAGGCTGTAGGACTATTCAATTATCCAGACGGAGAGCTAAAACAATACGGGTGAAGTGCTGGATTGGAGACAGGATCCTGGGAGAAAATCGTGGTGAAAATCAGGCGTCCGCATTAAACATCACACCTTTTCTCCATTTCAACCCAGAAATTTTTCGAATCAATGGTCACTACTAATGAGAAGGTCGGGATACCTGCAGAGTAGGAGGGGGTTTCATGACTTGTTGTGGTATAAAGGTGACACGGTGTGTTCTAATTCGTACCAAAACTCTTGTCCCGATCCTCGTGCCAAGACATTTGTGCTGTTGAATTCGTAACCACTAACATGTACAACCGCTCAACGATTTTGCATTACGTCTTTCAAGTTCACTTTTTGACCATCTCTTGATACTCATCAGCTCTCATTTTGTACAATCCGACCTCAAACCCAAGCTTCCGAAGCACAGCATCAGGCAACATGTCATGGGCGGGTACGAGCTCCTTCTTCAGCTTCCCAAAATTCTGGTCAGCCAACTATGACGGATGACTGACCATCTATCTAGGGTTTAAGAAGGTCGCCAACCGGGCGACCACCCAGGTGATGATGAAGACGGGTATGCCGCATACATTCGTGCAGAAACGGCGGGGCTCACCGAATATCTAAGGGCATGTCGAGAAGACTAATGACCGTGACTACGAGGTGGAAGAAAGGTATGTAACCCTATAAACAGGCACAAGACCAACCTGCGGACTTGAAGGGGAACGTCTGGCTGATTTAAGGCGGCGTGGAACAGGCGGTACCGTACAATGGAAGCAGCGGCAAATAGACTACAGAAAGAAGCAAAGGGATACCTAGACTCATTACGAGGTAGGAGAAAAGTACCATGCCAGCCAGGAGTGCGGTTGATCTGATATTGGAGATACAGCTATGACAGCATCACAAATGCGGATTGCAGAGACAATAGACGCTTTCTACGGAGATGCAGGTGCCAATGATGGGGTCAGCAGAAGCTACAAGCAAGCAGTAGAAGACCTAGATACCGAGACTATCAAAGCACTAGACGGACCTTTCAGGTATACCCTCAGAAGCATTCAAAGGCTAGAAGGGCACGGGCTGACACCCAGCTATAGACAAACCGTCCTTGAACCCATATCACGCTTTGTTGCCTACTTCCCCGACATAAATGAATGTACGTCTCGTCTCGTCTCGTCTCTACCCTCCCTGCCACTTCCGCCTCCTCCACCCAAGCACAACCCCTACTGACCCCACCACAGGCATAAAAAAACGCAACCACAAACTCCTCGACTACGACGCAACCCGCGCCCGCGTAAAAAAGCTAGTCGAAAAACCGGACAAAGACCCCACCAAATTGCCCCGCGCAGAGCGAGAATCCGATCTTGCTAAAACAGCCTACGAAGCCCTAAACGAGCAACTCTTCTCCGAATTACCCCAACTGATTGATCTCCGCGTACCGTATCTGGATCCGAGCTTTGAGGCACTGGTGAAGATCCAATTGAGGTTTTGCGCGGAGGCATATTCTAGGATGGCGCAGGTGCAGCAATTCTTGGATGCGGATACGAGGGAGCAGTATGCGCAGGGGCATCTGGATAGTAGGGTTGAGCAGGTGTTGGGAGAGATTAGGGAATTGAGCATTGCCGGGACTGTGTGAGGGCTGTCTTGAAAGTGGGAAGGGGGACAGAAACGAAGAGGATTTTGATCGTGATCAGAGGAGCGAGCAGCTGAGAGAGTTTTTGTCTGACTGGCTGGGGTTCGGTGCATGGCAGAGCAGGGTATCAATGCGAGAAGCTGATGATAATGTAGCATAGCATAGGCGCTTGATCGTTGCTTGAACTAGATATGATGGTTCTCAAATCATCATGGTGCCCCGATTCCAATGCAACAACAATAAGTAGTAGCCATACTGGCCAAGTTTTGCTCAACTAAGAATTGTGAGTATGATACAAGAAGCGCTCGATTGCGTCCGTCTGGCGCAAGCCAATGGTCCTGAAGCTACTTTATATATCCTAACCGCCGAAGCCTAGCCAGAATAGCCGCGAAAGAAAATGAGTCCTAAAAGTACAAGCTCACAAGCCAGCCAAACAATTCAATTGTTACTGTAATTGCTGATCCTCAAGCAAAGCTCAGAGCGTGATATGCATCGCATCACCCGCTCCAAAAGACTTATTGCAATTCGGACATTTTCTGTATCGGTTAGAGGTTCGCTCCTCAACGCACTCATTGCAGAAAAGGTGTCCGCAGGTTTTGATGACCGTGTTTTTGAAGTTTTTGTGGCACACAGTGCAGAGTGCCATGATCTGGCAATTATATTAGTGAGGAAGACAAAGCGATGTCGAAAGATTGGACTTACTCGTAACATCTCGTACTCGCCGCTCTCATTGCCCAGGCCTTTCGTCTTCCACATCTCCAGGCTCTTTTGCGTTTCCTCCAGGCGGACTTTGAGAGACGAGACCTCGACTTCAGCCTTGCGACAAGCGGTTGATGTGGCGCTCGCGGAAGTGTCCTTTGCTTCAAGGTTCTTCTTGAGCTCCTCGACTTGCGCTTTCAGACCATCAAGCTGAATATTTCGCTCCGCCAGTTGCTGCTGCGAGGCCCGATGCTTAGTTTCCATGCCATTGAGCGATTCTTTGATCTCAGCAATCTGCTTTTCGAGGTTGACTTGTAGAGCTCGGTTGGCTGCTTCCGAGTCCTTGAGCGAAGAGACCATTTCTGAGCTCTTGTTGTTCTGCGAGCGCAGCGTCCTGACCTCTTGCTCGCGCGCTTCTTTGGCTTTCATGGCTGCGAAGTACTTCTGGTCTGCCCTTGACTTCTCCGCGCTTAGTCGTATGGACTTCTCCTCTAAAGCTGAGACATGTGCGACCTTCTGCGATGCAAGTCCGGATGTCTTCTTGAAGGCGGTCCCCATTGACTGGAGTTCGTTGTTCAGCAATGAATACTGCTTTTCGAGATTTGAATACCGCGACTGCAACTCTTCGGTGGACAGGCCATCTAGACTCGACGGTGGACTTGGGTGGTCCTCAGATTCGCTAGTCTGAAGTTTCAGTCGTCCTATCTCAGATTCTAGTGCCTTGATCCGCTCATCCTTAGCACTGGCTATTTCCTTGATCTGCTCGACGGACATCCGTTCCTGGCTTTGGGCAGTCTTCCTCATCTGAACTTCGGCTATGAGCTCATCTCTGCCAGATCTAATCCTCGCTAGGTCATTCTCTGCTTGGGCAAGGTGAGCTTCCCGCTCTGCAATTACCAATTGGAATTCCTTTTCCAGTTGAACGCGGTATGCAGTCCGCTCCGCGTGGAGCTTCTCCGCTTCTTCCCGTAATTGGACATTAGTAGCCTCCAGATTGTTGATTCTTTTTATCACATCTTCATGTTGAGATTTAAGGTGCTTAAAGAGATCGGTCTTGCTATAGTCGTCGTCTGATAAATGTGAAAGTCGATTGTTCAGAGTCGTTACTTGAGCTGTAAGCACCGCATTCTCCGCCTCGAGACTTTCTAGCTGTTCCTTGCGTTTCGCAGATTCAGCCACGGCTTCTTTTCGCGCTTCTTCAGCCTCCAACAGCTCTTCTCCGTTCACGGCTTTCGATTCGATCTGTCCGTCGGTTGATTCCTGACCGTTTCCGCCCACGTGACTGCCTGCGTCATTCTGGCCTCCAGCTAGAGCCTGTTTCTCAAGTTTCGCTACCGTTGCGCTTTTCGCGCGGTCAAGCTTTTTCTCTGCGATCATGTATCTCAGGGAAGCATCCTCTAGGCGCTCGACCAGTTTCTCTTTTTCAAGGCGATTCTTCTCTAATTCAATGATATGTCCTTTCTCGGCTTCAAGGAGTTGCGCGATACGGGACTGATACTGAGAGACTTCTGGTGCAGAGGCTGGCGCTGAAGAAAACAGCTGTGATATTGCAGAAGATATATCTGTCGATCTCGAACGGAGATGCTCTTTGAAAACCTCAGAGTCCGACGCCAAAAGAGTGGTTGGAAAAGTTGAAAATGTTCTGCGGCTGTCAAAATTTCCAATCAGAAGCCTGATTTCGTCGAGCAACTATATTAAATCAGTGATCAGTATCAGCGGGAAGTATGTATCTGGTACGGTGCTCACCTCGCTGAACCAAGCATCTATGAGCATTAGGTGTTCATCGTGGTGCAATGCTTTCTTTGTCATGTCTTTCAGCCTTGTTTCTAGACTATTCCTGTCCCGCTTGTATTCCTGCATCTGCCGGTAGATGGCCTCCTTTTGGAATGACTATACATATCGGGTGTGTTAGCCAGATTCAATACGGGCGTGTAAAGCAGTCTTAATATATGCGTTTATCCGGAGGGGGGGCGAAGGAGCGCTAGAAGTCGCAAGGCTTGCTCACCTCGAGATCATCCTTCCAGGGCATGTCAGCGTCAATGTGGCCCTTCGGAGCGCCATTGACAGTCGTTGCCTGCCGCTTGAGAGGGGGCTCGGTGTTGTCATGATCGTGAGGAGCGGGCCGTTTCCTCTCTTCCATCTTGATAAGATCAGAAGAAGAAAGGGAGACGGTTCTGCTTTGAATGAGGGTCATGACCCTTAAGCTCAACAGCGACTGCCTCAAATCTGTTGACTGGACATAGATGTAGCGGAAAGAGCGGCCCTTGCGGCGACCTGGAAGGCAAAATGGTGTTGATTGTAGGGATGCTGTCAGGAGAAGTTTTATTTTTTCGAGGAAGTCCACGAAGTCGTAACGGCTAACGCTAATTCTGGGCTTGACCCTTTGAAGTTAGTAGATCCGCGAAATCTTGGCACTCCGCGATGATTCAATTGCAGATACTCAGATGCAACTACGTATACACTTTGGTGTAAGCCAATTTCTTCTGTGCCGGTGGTGTTCCCACAACATAGTCGGGGAGCCAATGTCGGCATTGGGCAGTTCGGTCATCAGTGCGTGTTTCACCCTGTTGAGCGGCGTATCCTTGCTCATTGTTGTACAGATAAATCGGGGAAGAAGTTCGCTCCAAGAGCAGCACCAGGTCGACGTCCGGCACCCTCTACCTCTACTCAGACTTCTGCAAGGCCCAGCGTTGATAGACAGGTACAGTCGCAAACTCCTCAGCCTCAGGCCCAGCCACAACGCGTTGCAGCTTCGCGCACACCCTCTACATCCCTACCCACACCAGCATCCACCCAACCGCCAGTCACAGCTGCGCCACGAGCCCCCGCTCAGAAAGATGTGGCTACGCTGACTGCCATTCCTCCTGGACACGTCTCGTCACCGAGCCCAACATCGGTAGCTTCTGTCGTCCCCCAGAAACGACCATCTGAGCCTGGCCAGATCTCTCAACTGCCGTCACAAGGTATTCAGGCTCGTCAAGAAAGCCAGGTTTCTGAGCCTACCAGTCGTGCTGCCGCGTCCGATGTGTCCAACGCCTTACCTTCTGATACCAGCCCCACTGCGAACCCCTCGACCGCTGCGCAGAAAGAGGCCTCTGTTCCAGCTCTTACTGGCGCACCTACCTCAGCTAATGCCCCGGTCGTTAATAATGCAATTCGAGACACTGAAGCACCCGCTGCTAAGCGCCGAAGGATAGAGAAGCCTCTAGAGCAAACTCGAAATGCCCGACCGACCACTGCCGACGCAGATGCGAATGTGCCTTTACCCACTACGGACAACAGTGAAGTTATGGCAGAGGGGTCTAATAGAGCGGCGGCACCGAGTGCGTCAAAACCGGCTAAACAGGCGAAGAAGCCCAGGGTGTCAGCAAAAGCGAAACGGACGAGACAGATCGAAGAGGCGGCAGCTGAGGTAGTTGCGGAAGCAACACAAGGCCCATCAGCGAAGGCTAAAAAGCCAAGGAAAAACGCAAAGGGCAAAGGGGTTCAGAGGGACCCGGGGACCACATCCGAGACGCTTGCAGGCGCTAACGAAGCCTCCTCCGGACAGATTGAGGGGGATCCAGCGCCTACTAAGCCAAAAAGAAAGTACACGAGAAAGAAAAAGCAGCGGAGCGCTCAAGATACAGCAGCTGACATTGTCGAGGACGCTGTACAAGGCTCATCCAAAGACCCAGCGAACAAGGGTCGGAGGAAGAAGCGAGCAGCGACGCCTGAAGGTGCTGAGACAATTACCATCGAGCCTTCCGAGATGAAAATGGCCGACCTTTGCAGAGACAGTCGCACGGGCAGGGTATCGAAACGGGAGATCGATTTGCGCGAACTCGAGCGAGCAGAATTTGTGCGCAAGAAGCAAAGAGAATTACAAGAGCTCATGGGACAAGTTGAGCCTGAGAATGAAGCTCCCGTCGAGACAGCTGATGAGCGCATAGAGCGACTAAGAGCACGGAATGCGCGAGAAGAGAGTGTCGCCCAAAATGTACCCAATACAATCATAGTCAACGGCGAGATTAGAATAGACGAAGACTCGTTGCAAATTGATCGCCATGCAGCAGCTGCGGAAGAACGAGCGGGGGGACAATTGGACAGCATCGAGGAGTCCGATCTCACACGGAAGATGAACCAAGGTACCTACATGAAGCGAGACAAGAGTGGTGGCTGGAACGAGCTGCTTACAGAAAGGTTCTATGACGGGCTACGCATGTTCGGTACTGATTTCGAAATGATTAGCAAGATGTTTCCTGGCCGGACAAGACATAAGGTCAAGCTCAAATTTGTGAAAGAGGAGAAGTTGAATCTTGAACGAATCAAAGCCACATTGCTAGGCGAAAAACTAGCAGTCGATTTACCAGATTTCGAAAAGATGGCAGGGACTGAATTCGATGATCCTGAGGAGTTGGAGAGGGAAATTGAAGAAGATCGAAAGCGATTGGAAGAAGAGACCGCTCAGGAGAAGCAGGCTATGGAAGAACAGAGAAAGGAGAGAGAGGACTTCATCGCCAACGAGGGTGCGGCAGGTGGAGGAGAGACCACAGCTGGAGAAGAGTCTTCCACGAAGGAGAACAGGGGAAGGAAGGGGAAGAAGAAGGGTCCAAAGCGTAAGAAGGGCGAACCTAAGAAAAGGGGCAAGCGGGCTAGGCGCGCAGCTGCGAACGCTGGAGTTGAGCTGCCTGTAGAAGATTAGGCGTGGCAGATTAGGCTGATATGCACGCGGCTAGCCAATGCTTTCTCTCACTCTTGACATCACAGACACATCTTAGCAGAGAGATATGTGAAGCCAAAGACAAGAGTTCGATAGTGAAGCTTCTTGCTTAAGCTACCTCCTAGGTAGTGATCTATCCAAAGCCTATCTCAAGAGCAGAAGCAGATTTCGTTTTCGTTTTGGGGTATCGTTGATCAGACCCAAACGCCGAAGCTCAAAAGAAGCCCAATAAACCAGTAATTGCGTTGCCCCCCGTTTTTCGTCATTTCTCTCACCCAATCTCATCTCCTACTCGTCCCCCCAAACCCCGAGCTCTCATGCCTACTAGATCCATACGAACCACCGGCGCTCGAATTAGAACCTCCACCTCCACCCCACCTCGAACTTCCCTCTCCGTTATCACGCATTCTCATTTGGGGTTCCTGGGTCCTCGGGTGCTGATTTTGCCCTCTATTACCGGCCGCGTACCCTGCTGCCGCACCACCCAGTGCACCAGTCCAGAACCCCGGTCTCCACCCCGCCTGAGGCTGAGCTTGCGCGGGAGCAGCTCTTGGCGCTCTGTTTGATGAAGATGCCTTGGGCTTTGGCGATGGGTGGTAATCGTATGGTGGTGGTGGATCATCATTATCTCCACCTCCGCCTCCCCAGCCTCCGAAGCCAGGTCGATTTCCCGGACGCTGTGGGCCATGGTCGCGAATGAAGGCGGCGTAGAGCATCCAGCAAATTACTGAAATGAAGATGGCCCAGAAGAAGAATGATACAAAACTTGATGATCCTCCCTCGGGCTTGTAGTCGTCCCATAGACCTTTTCCTTTTCGGCCGTATTTTTCCTCGCCGATATCCGTGAGCATCAGGCAGTATTCGACCCCACAGCTGCCTTTCAGGACGTATTCATCGTCGCTCGAGGCGAAACCCTCGCATATCACGTCTGTGCTGCCCAATTTGAATTCTGAGGGGAGGGAGGCGGCGCAGGTCCACTGGATGTCTTCGTCGCCATATGAGGAGCCCGCATTTTTACATCGTAAAACGTCGATTTCGTAGAGACCTTTTGCGGTGCCGCCTATGCATGCTAGCTGAGGTGCGGCGGAAACGCGGTTGTGAGTGGTTTTTAGGTCCTTGCGCAGAGTGAGGCTTTTAACGTTTGAGAGGAGGACTCGTTCTGGTTTCGGGCGAGCGGCGTAGATGGTGGTAGTCAGGACCAGAATTAAGACCGAGAGGTGGGTTGGGAGATGCATCCTAAGGGCGTGAGATCTGGTGAGAGATGGATTTCAAAGAAAATCCTATGGAGCGAACCTGCTCGGAATAACCGGATAGGGCCCTTCTGGAGGGCGCCTAGGGATTTAAAGAGCCTGAAGACCTGTTAAAGGAGTGTTATAGAAGAATTATAGCTTTAGATATGAACAAGTGGTCTTTCGAGAAAATCGAACCCCCCGCCAAATTGTAGCCTGGCGACGCTAATGCGTGATCCCGCTGCCGAACCCTAAGCGGGCGATCTCCTGAACCCTGTTCGAGCTCTGGGTTTTGAGAGTAGTAACTTATTCCAGTATCAAAGCTGCCAATGAGCAGCGCATGCAAAATGAAAGAACGCATCACTTTTGTCCATAACCCTGGAGATACCTTCGATCCAAAGCAGCTTGATCTCCAGAATGATACGCTTCACGTAAAGTCTTTGAAGGCGGCGCGAGAAGACCGCCTAACATACAGTTTGTATGAGCTTCCTCAAGAGGTACCAAGCGCTTGTGCCACTGCAAATGAGCCTGACTGATGATAGTAGCTTTGGCGAGTCTTGAAACAGTGCCACGAGCTGCATATCAGATGGGTGTCAGAGAAGCCCTACGCTTCAATTGCGCCTTTCGTCTCAACAGCTTCCCCTGGATTGCACATTCTGTTTACTCCTCAGAAAGATCAAACTGCGTATGTAAGCAGTCACCCTGCTCGCCACTCTGATCACTACGTCTGATCATTATGGTAGTGACTTGCTCTGCCCACTCTTAGAGAAGACATTTGGGGGACGCGTAAAATGTGCAATACCAAAGGATTCATTCATTAGCTTACCAGTGCTCTCGGGACGATTCGCCTCTTCATCAGCGTCGCAATACCATGAACTCCTCCCATCTTTGAAGGACCTAGTCACCTACATACAGCAAAAAATATGCGCCAACGACGCCTCGTGCAAGGCTAGCGCAGAGGCTCTCCGATCTGTCGATTATCTCGATGTCGACTATGATACAATATCCCAATCTTTCACTATGAGTGCATTTTGGCATACCAGTCCAAATTCGAGAACATGGAACGAAAAGGTTGATAATCGTGGGGGCTCCATGAAAGTAGAAGTTGGTGTGCTCTCAAAGGAGAAGGCCACTCACCCCGAAGAGCTATCGCTTGGAGGCTTTCTGGCGGTAATTGGAGAGGACAGCAAGCCCAGTACGCTACAGCGATTCCCCTCATTCGCAGGTCTGGGCTGACCGCTACAAGATCCCACACTCTTCTCGTTTCCCTCTCGTCACTACACTGCCGCTTCTGGCAGTACTTATTCTACCAGCTTCATAGAGCCGACCGGCCTCCACCCAACCCTTCGCCTAGCACTACCCTTGGCCATCAAACCCCCCTCTGAACAGTGCACTCTTCACGCCTACCTGACTCTTCCCTCCTCGCTTTTTATAGACAAGTACCAACTTTCTTCTCCCAACTTCCTCGCCTCCAATAACCTCCACTCCATCCGCGCCCTCTCTGGTGAGACTGGTCTCGAAGCTCCAGAATGGGCCATACCGAAGTGGGGGTCTGCTCTTCTGTTGGAACTTGCGCCCTCAACTAAATCAGGAGGATCGTGGCATGCTGATATCCCGCTCCACCTCCGGTATCTTGCCCCCGTCTTAGCTCAACATGATGGCCAACGGAACGCATCAATCCCTTGGCCCATTGTCTTCTGGGCATGTCCCTCTGATGAAGGGACGAAAATGAACACGAATCCCTTTGATCGAGTGAATCTAGGTTACGATGGCTTGTTTGGACCGCGGACTATGTTCTATCATTTACAACCTATCAGTCACGGGAAACCATTGGTTGAGAATTTGAAGGTGCCTGTACTGGACTTGATGAGGGCTAACTGGGTAGATGGTGGGACTGTGGGTGTTGTGTTTTTGGGTTTCCTGTGGGTATGTTGGCGGTTACTTGGGGTTATAGTGAAAGATACTGGGTGGGAAACGAAGAAGGAGACGAGGAAGAAAGATCAGTAGAAGACGGGTAGTGAGCTAGCCACATGCGATGTCAGGGCAATTGATGCTACCTATCTTCCAAGAATGTATCAACGCTTTTTGAGTCTGGTCTCAGAGATCTGTTCCGTGGACACTAAATATATGTTCACTCTGGACCGGACCGCTATCCCTACCTCAGATCAACCCATCTTGATCCAAATCTCAGCATCTCGGAGCTAATATTCTATCTAAGAACGCTAGCACTCTGTTTCCAAGTCCTGGAAGCAAAATATAAATCTTGTTGGTATCAAATATATCCAGACGGACCCAGCCGCTAAGCTTGTTTCGACCAAAAATTCTTCAGGCTCCAACATCGAGCATCTCTGAGCCAGCGTTCTATATAATTACGCTAGCGTTATATGTCCCAGCCCTGGAATCGAGGTATGAATCCTGTCAATCTTAAATACATTACATCCGGACCCGCCGCTATGCCTTTTTTAAACCAAACAATCTTACGAGTCCAATTTACAATACTAAGATTCTTTCCTCCTTTGTCTCGATCCGCTTGGTCAATTATTGGTCGCTTCACCCTCACAGATTGGTGAGACTGGTAGCCTAAGTGTGGGGGGTACCAGGATGAGCAGGGTGCGTGAGGGTGAGACGTCAACATAAGTATAGAAAGCCCGCCCTCCACTCTTCCCTCCTTCAATTTTCTCAGCCTCTACTCCAGCCAGCCATATCCCAACTTCTCAAATTCGTGTTTTCTCGAAATCCCTACACTTTATAAAACGTCAAGGGTTCCGGATCCCAAAGACTGCATTTACGAAGGAGTTGTCTCCGGCTCTAATTCCAATCTCGAGGAAAGTGCTGAGGCTCAGCTTACGCCTCCCACTCTTAAAAGTCTCCTGACGTGCCTCTTCAGAAGACCGATGTGTGGGGTCGACTTTCCTGACGCGCTCACGAATAGCTTTGCAGCCTATGGCGGTCAAAGCTGGCTTGGTCACATTGACCAACTTAATCTCAAGTATGGCATGTTGTATGTACAAGGGAAATAGTTCATCCGGTGAAGCGTGTTCTACGGCTAGCCCAGATCTCGCTACCCTTCAGTTGCTGCTCCCTCCCTTCGGGCTCTGGCTACTATTATTTATGGTTCGTCGATGAGTTTGACGTGATCGGTTGATTTGTAGGGTTTTTCACCAGCCAACCTCTATGTGGGCACGGTTGAACACGTCGATATTAGACTCCTTAGGGCAAGCTCCACATTCGACACAATCAAGAAAATTGGAGGAGCAATCGGATATTAGTGGGTTATTTGTTTTAAAAGTGTCACAGGTCCTTGGAAAATCAAGGAGCGAGATGAGGACCAAATTGATTACAATGAATGCTATCAAGACAGATCAGGAATTCAGGTACCGAGATGCACCAATGCAGAAAACAATTTCGCGCCACCAATACTTCTTGGTCTAACAGTCTTTCAGTGCTGTCTAATATCAATCCCGATCAAGCTGCCACCCCCAGTGCTCCCACCCCCAGTCGTGACATACGCCCATTCCTCCTCCCCCAGTCCCTTACCAAACGATATAGAAGTCGGCTGGACTAATTCGGTGCCATTCACCATGCCAGCGATGATCCTCTGCTTCCCATTTCTCGCGCTAATCAACGAAATCTCATCCCCGCTCCTGATAGCCATGTACGCGTTCCCTTGACTGTCGAGGTTGAAAACAGCGAACCCCAGTCCAATTGCCAATCGAGCAACGACAGTAGCGGCCCCCTTTGCAGTACCGCCGATGAGGTCGATCTCAACCTTGGCAAAAAGCGATCCGGCCGTGTTGGTGAAGTAGAGGTAGCAGCCACGGATTTTGATGCCGTTGACGCCGGAACCGGTGGCCACTTGACCCGTGGGGCTATTGCCGACTAGCAGAGGGTCCGAAATGGCGATGTGGTAGGCGCCTGTGATGGTGTTGATAGCGTAGACGACGCCTTTGCGGGAGTCCGCGGCGAGGATTGTATAATTGTTAAGAGTCGTGAGGCCGTTGAGCAGCCCGGCGTCTGGGAGGGAAGCGGTGAGTTTGGCTTCGGTTGTGACTGCGGTACCTTGCTCGTAGATGCAGCCTGGGGGAAAGGTGACACTGTAGATGTGGTTTGGGCCGGGGGCAGCAGTCAGGGTTGCGAGACTTGTGTTGGCGACTATCACTTGAAAAGTGTCTGGCGATGATTCGGTTATGCCGGTGACGCTCGTCAACCTGAGACTGGAAAAGCTGTGGACGAGGAAAGGTTCAGGTCGAAGGGCACGGCGACCGAACATGTAAATGTCTGGCTTCGTTACGAGGGTGGTCAAGATGGAGCCGTCGTGGCGTGTGGCAGAGTTCTCGACCCAGGTGCCTTTGGGAAAAGCATAAATCAAGTGGGTGGCATCGAGGGCGGTGGTGAGATTTGCAAAGGGGATGACGAGGACCTCCATTCGCAGCGGGCAAGAATAGACAAGCTGCCATAGAGCATTTTGGAGGACAACCATCTGCAACCAGATCTGCTAGTCCCTAGTCTTCCTCCCGCTATCCCTCATCCTCTGCTGCATCTGTCTCGTCTACAATAAATTCGTCTAGCTCTGAATCACCACAATCAGAGTCAGAATCATAATCACCTCCATCAGAGTCGTCCTCCTCTGAATCGCAATAAGGCCAATCCCCTTCTGTCAGGACATCATACTCCGGTAACATCAGCGCTTTCGACCTGGAGGCTGAAAGTACCCGAGCCGTCAGTCTCATAAAGACTTGCGTCTGTCAGATTGATTGTAGGAGTGTAATGTACTGGGTACATCAAGCTTAGAACGAATGAGGTCTTTAATTTTTCTGTGAGATTGGTCCGCGAATTTGACGCTCTACAAACCTAGCCCGTAACCCTTCCATTCTCCTTCCTCCTCCCCAACGCCCCTGGACTATCCTCAGCCCCCTCATCATCACTCATTAGCCCCTCCAACTCAAATTCTTCTGCATCCTTCACCCTCCTGTCAACAATTCCCACGTGACCACTTGCCGTGCCGGTTGGTAAATTCTTTGACTGAGCATCAAGAGGCCACGCATGGGTAGCGTACAGGTGCAGCAGCATGGATACGAAGAGAAATAATAGGAATGATATGCTGTAAAGTAGCAGGATGTATGAGACGTGGGTAACCTGAGCAGTGGCGAGGAGGGCCATTTGTTCTTCTGTAGCGCCCAGGAAGAGGAAACCGGAGGTATAGAGGAGCTGTGAAAGCGGTCAGCAGATGCATAGACCCCTTGGGGGAGGTTGAATAGAAGGACTTACAAAAGGAGTAAGGAATTGAAAGCTGTTCGTCGCCTCGTAATTTGTTTCAGACAGCGAGTTCGCATCCTTCAGTACAAACGAAATTTCAATTATTCTCGCAGCTCCTGCTGCCATGAGAGTGTACCCAAAGACCGTGTGGATGTGTGTGCTCATCTCCAACGACTGTGGGTGCGCGCTCATGCCCCACCCAGTAAGCATGATGACTATCGCAGGAAACAGGTTCCTTCTCGGCGTCCCATCTCTTTTTCTTGACAGCCATACCCCCAAAAGCCCAGCGCACCACCACACGATACCCATGGTCGTATGTTGTATATCGTTCTTCACCCACGGCTCACCCCAACTGTGCTCCGTGAAGGTATTGACGCACCCCCATGCCGCAATGAGCAGGCTGTCGAAGAACTCTTGACTGCGACCAGTCCGTTTCAACCAGAGCTGTCCGACCAGAAGAATGATGGTAAGAACGATGCCATAGCCGATAAACGCACTGCCCATGATAAAATGCGCCAGACATTGACCTAGATGATCATCCCGACAGAATCCCAGAGCCGTAATGCCTCCAAACAGCATCTGCACCCAACTCGCAACCGGCATCGCCTTCCCCATCATCCCATGCATCATAACCGTATACCTCCGTAGCCGTGCATGTATCCCCTTCTCCAAATGCAGCTTCAAATACACTCCCATGACAACTTGGACAATGAGCATAATCATAAGCATCGTCGCCATAGAAGCATGCACATTCGGCGCAAACTGGCGCCCTCCATGCGCATGGCCGAGAAAGTATCCGACGATAGCGAGCATGGCCCCTAGGGTTTGGCATGGGACGTGCCATCGAGAGCGGACTATGCCGAGGACCATGCCGGTGGGGAAGATGATGCCCCAGGCGAAGATCTGGATGAGAATGTGGATCCAGAGGATGGCGTCGATAGGTTTGGCGGAGACGGCTTCCCCTTCGAGTATTTCGTCCATGTGGTGTTCGTGTGCGAAGACATAGCCGACGAGGTAGAAAAGTGCTGTAAGGCGGAGGGGGAGAGACATGATTGATGTGAGCGATGCTGACGCGGAAGTGGTGGAGAAGATTATGAGCTGAGTGTGCGCTGGTGTGACGGTGCTTGCATTGTCTCTTCAGGTAGGATACTGAAGTATCCTCGAGATTCGGCTAGCGTGGGTCGAAGCAGTTAGCGATTCGAATTGAATGAGATGAAGCGTCAAGGGGAGGCAAATGTCGTTTCTCCTCGAAGTTGGCGGAGAACAGCGGAAATCACTCCGCTGCCGAGTTCTCTCGAGGCTGACCCCTTTCCACCCCTTTGCCACAAACAGCAATCCAGTAGGGCTACAAATTGGTAGCTTGAGTAAAGGCTCTCCACAAACAATTCGAGAGGTTCCCGAGGCGAAACAACAATGGTGGAGATGGTCTCTACCAAAGAACTTCCCTAGCACATTGTTGAACGTTTATTCCCGAGGTATTTGGTAGTGCTTCTTTAGCACTTTTTTAAGCAAATTCTTAACTGTCCCGACTTTTTCTACAAACACTACCACCAAAGTGTCTCTCATAATGTCTTCGCCTCTAGCACCTCCTCAGAAGCAATCGGACCATAACGCTGCGCCTTCGACTTCACCGTCTGCACAACGAACCTCAAAACCTGATCCACCAATCTCGTCTCCAGCTGCATCATCTCCAAAAGGCGCTTCTAAACCTGATCCACCAATCTCTTCTCCGGCCCCATCATTATCCAAAGAAGCTTCGCAACTCAATCCACCAGTGCTATCTTCGCCTTCACCATCTCCAGCTAAAATTGCCGAAGAAAAGAAGATTGTGCGCCCTTCGTGCTCTTAAAATCATCAAAGCTCCTAGCCTTACTGATTGAAAATGATATCAGGCAAATCTCCAAGCCAAGATTGAATCTCTGGAAAGACAGATAGAGGAGACCGAAGGGAAGCGAGGGGAAGTGAATGGGAAGCTTAAGTATGACAGACTTTTCTCCTGTGTCAATTTTGTCTTCGTTCTGGAGTCGAAGAAGTGGCACGCTTCAAGAGTCCTATATATTCTACGAATGTGATCTACCTTCATACTGGGAAGGACCGGTCAAGTCTTTTCTGTTGCACTTTCGTCTTTTCTGCTATCCTACACCTCTGACTCCTTCGGCCTAGGAACAAAGACGCCCAGGCAACTGTCAAAGCCCACATCAAGCTGCTTCACGACTACAACGAAATCCGCGACGTTGGGCAAGGACTCATGGGCATTATAGCTGATACCCGGGGCGTAAGGGTGCGAGATGTTTACAAGGACTTTGACGTTGCCGAGGGAGATTGAGCATCGATTCCCGGTGTCAAAGCATGGGAGACTCAGACTGATGGCACAAATACAAGGGAGTCATAGGAATTGATTCATTGATCTTGTGGTGTGTCTCTAAGAAGCGAGTAGAGGTGGCTTGATGTATACAATGCTAATCATCCATCTCAGCTGCGCGAATGAGCAAGAGCAAGCTAGCCACCAACACCATCGCTATGCATGACTCGCTCATTCCGCTCCCACAACGCCAGCGAATGCCGCCGAACTACCATCCGTTAAATAACCAGACAAAACTCGAACGATTAGTTCATCTAGTGCATCTTTGCCAAACTCTGCAAGTTGACCAGCTCAAAGTACTTCCCCTTCATCCTCAGCAGCTCGGTATGCGTACCATGTTCCACTATCCTACCCTGGTCGAAGACGTAAATTATGTCTGCCTTCTGGATCGTGCTCAAACGATGCGCTACAGCGATAGTAGTTCTCCCTTGTGCGGCGGCGTCAAGAGCGGCTTGCACCACTTTCTCTGATTCTGAGTCGAGTGCTGAGGTGGCTTCGTCGAGGAGGAGAATCTTGGGGTCACGGAGGAGAGCGCGCGCGATCGCAATACGCTGTTTCTGGCCGCCGGACAGCATGCTACCTTTTGAGCCGACTACCGTAGAGAATCCGTCACTGTAGATGTGTTAGTCTTGTAGTTAAACGAGAGAAGAGGAGGTTAGAGCTTACGGGAGGGAAATGATGAAGTCGTAGATGTTGGCATCTTTGCAGGCTTGTACGATAGCTTTCTCTGGCACATCTTCCCGATCGGCGCCCAGCAACACGTTTTCTCGAATCGAACCTTGGTAGAGCGTAGGCTCCTGGCTGACGAGGGCTAGGAAACCTCGGTAGTCGTTGATATTAAGAGACGAAATCTCCTTCCCATCAACAAAGACTCCTCCAGATAACGGATCGTAGAAGCGCTCCATGAGCGCAATAGTCGTGCTCTTGCCACAGCCACTTGCTCCAACTAGGGCCACATATTGTCCTGGCTTGACGGTTAGATTGAGCCCTCTCAGTACAGGCTGCTCCGGACGGGTAGGATAGCGGAAATGAACATCGCGGAACTCAATGGTGCCTTCCATGCCCTTGAATCGCTCGCCGTCTGGAGACCAAGAGTCGATCGCTGGTATACGATCGAACAAGGTCTTGAGCTCCTTAGCAGCTTGCTTCGCTTTGCCCATATCTGGTGCAAACGAGAAGATGGTTCCAGCAGATTGTGCGCCAAATATGATGGCAGAGAAGCAGATGAAGAAGTGCAGCTCTGATATCTCCCCATTTGCGATGAGCGTACCGCCATACCAGAACCCAAGAGCGATACACAGGAACATGAATGATTGAGACGAGGCGTAAAGAACCGAAGATCGAAGGATCGATCGCAGACTTTTCTTTCCTTGCTCGGCCAATGCCTGGTGATAGTGCTGCCATACATCTTCTTCTCGAGTCAAAGACGCAACAGTGCGGATCGCAGCGGTGGCCTCGCATGCATAGCTCGCAGAAGACTCGTACGCTTTCTTCGCTCTGTCTTGGAATCTTGCTAACATCCAAAATCGGAGGAAGCCACAAGCAAGGAGGATCGGTATCGTCGCGGTGCATACGAGAGCAAGCTTGTAGTTGATCGCGCAAGACAGCGAAATTGCGGCTATCAGGGTAGTGCTGACCACAAGGATGGTACCTAAAGTAACGCCACTCATGCCTGAGAGATGCGTTGTTTCGGTTGAGAGGAAAGATGTCAAGGCGCCGGCTGAATTTTCTTCTTTGTCGAAGAAGGCAATGTCCTGGCGAAGCATCGTCCTGAAAGCCTGGCTTCTTGCACGATGTACCAAGCGCTCAGAACAGTATGCAAATGCTATACCCTGAGCACCGAAGGATAATATCTGTACGATGGCCAGCATGAGGTACATCAGAGCCCAGAAATTAGTGTGGGACCTGAGCTCGGCGTATTGCGGCGGTGGTAATGACAATGCTACTATAGATTGTCCAAAGAAGACTGCCTGAGTGGGATTTCCTCCTCCAGCAATGATAGAGAAGAAGAGACCAATGAGCATGAAGTGGACTTCCTTTCTATTGAAGCTCCCAACAACTTTGATCAGAGTCCATAACCCGTACTGAGGACCCGAGCTAGAGCCCTTATTTTCTAGCACTGCACTCGATATCGACTTTCCAGTATCTAGACGTTCGAGCTTTGGACCACTCAGGGTCTTCTCCGGTGAGGACGACTTGACTAATTCTTCCCCTTCCAGCTCTTCCAACTGTTCGGTCTCTTCTTCTGCTTTCTTGTCCTCATTTTCGGCGGAGATGCGTTGGGCCTCGACGAGATTAAAATATGCAGATTTCTTCTCTAGCAGCTCATCATGAGTACCTTGTTCAACGATACGCCCTCGTGACATGACGACGATATTGTCAGCGGTCTTGATGGTAGAAAGGCGATGAGCGATCACGATGGTTGTCCGACCCTGCGCAGCCACATCAAGAGCAGCCTGGACTACCCCTTCAGACTTGGTATCAAGGGCTGAAGTAGCTTCATCTAGCAATAGGATCCTTGGATCGCTAACCATGGCTCGCGCAATAGCTATACGCTGCTTTTGTCCACCGGAAAGAAGGAAGCCACGTTCTCCAACATTAGTTTCGTAGCCTTCTGGAAGACCCATGACAAAGTCATGCGCATTTGCCATTTTTGCTGCGCTTTCGATGAGTGCTTTCTGTTCTTCAATGGTCGCATGCTCATGCTTCGTACCAATAAGTCCATGCTTGATGTTGCCAAATATTGTCGTACCAAACAACGTTGGCTCTTGGCTGACCAGGGATATTTGTTGACGCAACCATCTCAGGTTCAGCTTGCTGACTTCATGGCCATCAAGGTACACTTTGCCACCCACAGGGTCGTAGAAGCGCTCTACAAGGCCCACAATCGTAGACTTCCCTGATCCAGACGCGCCAACAAGAGCCGTTGTCTTTCCTGCAGGTACCCTGAGATGGACATCTTCCATGACCACTACTTCATTTCTCGATGGGTAGATCATTCGGATATTCTGCAGCTCGACCGTTCCTTCCACTTGTTCAAGTTTCTCCCCCTCTTCCGAATTAGGGTCTAAGGGTGAGACTCGATCAATGGTACTGTAGATCTTGCCAGCGGCAGCAACACTGGTAGTGAAAGCCTGAGCGTTCGGAGCGACATTTCCAAGCGAGAAAGCTCCAATCATGATCGCGAGCAGAATAGTCAGCACTTCTGACAGTGTCATTTCGCCTGAGACGATGAAACGAGATCCTTGCCAGAAGGAGAGCCCATAGTTGAGATAGATTACACCCATCATGCCAGCGATCATAATTGCTAGGATCATCTTGAGCTTTGTACCCCATTTCTCCGCCTCTGTTAGATTTGCATCATACTGTCTAGCAAGCTTGTCTTGGGTGCCAAAAGCTGTGGCATTTCTGATGGAGCTGATGACTTCTTCCGCTACAGTACCGCCCAAAGCGTATGACTCCAGCGATTGCTTGTTGTACTTGATGATGAAGGTACTTCCAGCTCCCATGATAGCAACAATGGCGAACACTGTAGAGGTGAGAATGAGGGTGAGCTTCCAGTACTTGATGAATGCAATGATGAATGCGGTCACGAAGGTTGCGACTGCAGTCAAAGTCAAAGCAATCTTCTCTGAGATGCCATCCTGAACCAAGTTCGTGTCGGCAGTGATTCGTGTGGTTATCTCTCCGGCTCCCAGCTTGTCAAAAAAAGCAATATTCTGCCGCAGAATGGCCGCCAAGTACTGTTCTCGAATCTTCCCAGCAATGTGCTCCCCAGTGTAGATGAACCCAACTGTACAAATGTAGATCGTTATGAACTCTCCGATAGCCAAGTAGATGAAGTAGATAGTGAAGCTGTCCAGCTCATGATTGAAGTATTCGTGTGTGTAGGTGCCGTTGAAGAAGCCTTGGAAGATGCCCGCAAGTTGACCGAATATGACCGTCATTAGAGGCATGACAGCCCCTCCTGCAATAGCACAGATGGCACTAATCACAATAATGATCATGTCGTTCCTTGTAGCATACCGATACAACGTCGCGAAGCCCACTTTGACCGCCGGTACGTCCAATTGTCTCTTCACAATCTCCTTCTCATGGTCCGGCAGATGCGCGTATGCCTCTTCACCCTCTTTTACTTCCGCAACTTTGACAATATGGGAATCGAGCTGCTCCAGCTTGGTAATGTCTTCAGAGGACGATCCCGAGGAGTGTGAATGCTGCTCTTGCTTCTCTTCCACCATATCGTTCCGTGAGAGTCCTCCATCGCTTGAGCTGTCGCGTAGTAGTCCTTTTTCAATGTGTAGGTCTAACTCCTTCGCCGCATGGTTGAGATCCCCAGCAGTGCTGTCCATGATGGACAAGTCGGTGGGAGACGCACTCGAGGTGGAGGGGCGATTTTGAGGCGCAAATTGACAGAGGTAGAAGGGTCAGAACGAGGGCGATGTAAAAGACCAAAAGCTATGTCACATAGTAAGAGAAGAGCAACAGTTGATGTTTGCCCCGCAGTAGTAATGCTCAAACAAAGAGGCTCTTAAGGTATGTGGAAGAGTTTTATTAGGGAATTATAAATGACCTCAGGTGAGGATCAGGCCAGCGATCAAAGGATTGTAAGATAAGAGAAATATGAAGGCAACAGTATTCCTCCATGGCTTCGATTTGTAAGGGCTAAAGTATAGAGCAAATGACTGCACCGAGTTGTACTTTACGCTCGGCTGCAAACCTTCCGGACTGGCCTAGACCAATTAGAATAGTTCGCTTATTTGCCCTGCGGTTCTCGACGGCGTAACGTCTCTCCACATCTCGGTCTTGGAGCGCGCAGTATCGCTACTAAACTTTACAATTCCCCTTTTTGGACGTAATCGTATTACCTTACGCTTCTTCAGGCTGCGGTCACGGAGTATGTGGTCGTCAAAGTGCTGGTACTCATCTTCATGCATGACTCACGCCCACCGAAGCGGACTCGGGGAATATCTTGATTCACCGCCTCATCGTCACGATGTTGAAGGTAACGGGACTGTCGGTTTACGATCACGCCAATCAGGTACACGCCACGAATGTGCTGCCTGGAATTGAAAGGGCATCCGAGCCGTGGAGCTCGCATAATAATCTGCAAGTAGGCTAGTGCTTATATCACCTATGGACCGTTCAGCACCAGCAGTCGACCATAGTATCACCAGCTTGCTAGATCGTAGAGTATGATAAACGAAATAGTTGTAGTGAGCAACCGCAGACCCAGAAAGATTTGTTGGTCATGGCTTGAAAATTCAGATCACGTGATGCGATCTTGGCATTCTAAGCGATCAATTTAGCCCCACACAGATTCAAAAACATCATCGTCAACTTTCGACTGCAACGACAAGAAGCATCGGCACAACCCTCACCATGCCCGTAAGAAATGCCTCTTTGTGAGCATTGCTGTGTTATATGCTGACGAGGATCGCGTAGTCCCACAAGTCTTTCCGGACGAAGCAAAAGCTTGCGAAAGCACAAAAGCAAAATCGCCCCATCCCACAGTGGATTCGTCTACGCACTGGCAATACGATCCGGTATGTGACCACTCTATTGCTATTCCAGAGAATATTTGCTATTCAGGCAGCGTTTGAGCTTGCAAAATAGCTCCTGGCAAAGTTACGAAGGCTGACTTCGGATGTGGTACAGATACAACGCGAAGCGAAGACATTGGCGCAAGACGAGAATCGGTATCTGAATGAAGGTGGAGGAGGCTATATCGGTATTTCTGGAATAGAAATGTGTATCGATGGCATCTAGGGGAGGATTGTGCATTTCGACAAGTGCATGTGGAGGCTGCTATGAGCTGATGGAACTACCTGCTGTCTCTCTGGAGTAATACTACAATGGACCTACAAACACTCTAAAACCAACGTGCAACTTCAAGAAGTCAACTCAATGCAGTCTCAGGGGTCTATGATGTGCATTGCATTGAACGCTACTTTCGTGATAATTAGCCAAGTCTCTTGCTATGTCTTACAGCAAAAATTTCTGAGGCTTCTTATTGGAGTCTCAGCTTAGCTCCCAAAAGACCTGCGATATCGATACGGTCGTCCGGCTGAAAAATGAACATTGAGACTCTACAAACATGAACAAGGACATTCACTGGATGTAAGGTCTTCTTCTATCTGAGTATTGTCTGATTGTAGAAGAATTGAAGAGCACCCTCTTCCTTCGCCATTTAATAAGACTGCAATAGTCCCAAAGTATATTCTTCGAGTATTGTTGAACACTCACGCATGCAACGAGCAACAAAGAACCGGCCGCATTCTCAACGCCATGCATTTCCATAATTCATAACCCTCCATGCAATTCGATCTTGCCTCCAGTCCACCGTTGTGCGAGTAAGTCATGACACTTTGAGTAGATTGGTGGTGAAGGCGTAGATGGATATGCGTTTAGCGGCTGGCGAAATGGTTAGCGGTGTATCCATATGCGTCTTTGGTAGATCTAGACTCACTCCTCAGCCCACTCGTTCTCACGACGGATTTGATCCTCCTCCTCAGGCGTGAAGTCGTTCTGAATGTTGAAGGTCTTACGGATCTCCTCAGGTGACTTGCCCTTGATCATGTTGGCGACAGTCTTGCAGCCGACATCCAAAAGAGCCTTGATATCCATGTAGTTGGCAGCCTGTAGACGTTGTGTTAGCTTCAGTAGCTGGGTTCAGGGAGCGTGGGTCACGTACGAGGATGATCTCGAAGAGCATCTCCTGGTCCACCTGCATGAATTTCTGGTCCCACTCATCGATGTCGGTGGTCTTCTTGCGGGAATCGGCATCGTCATCGGCGGTCGCAGGAGGATCACCACGGTGGTGAGTGCACCATTCCATCACTTTTTGGAGAACGGCATCGTTGACCTAGTGTCACGGAGTAAGCATTGTGCGGGGCGCGTAGGGGAGGGAGTGTACTTACGTTAGGGAGGGGAACGGCATCGGTCATGGCCTCATCACCAACATCCTCAAGCAAGTTCTTGATAAGGATAGAGCGCTCAGCAACGTCCCGGTCTGTGTCTAATGTTAGCATAATCCGGGGTAAGAAGCTGGCCGGAGTAGGCAGCTTGGGGGATTTAAGACATACCAACGCTCATCTCCTGACCATCGTTACTCGCAAGCTTGATCTGCTGAGTGGCAGCCATTGCGATAATTCTTTGAGTGAGGTGAGGTTGTTCTGGTGGTTTCGGTGTAGTTGATGGTTGAGGGTAGTAGATGGTTGAGGGTAGTAGATGGTTGAGGGTAGTAGATGGTTGAGGGTAGTAGATGGTTGAGGGTAGTAGATGGTGAGGTCTAAGGCTGTTGGTATCCGAGACTTCCTATAAAGAGTGGTGATGGTTGAGAATTGTAAGAATAGTGGAGGATTCTGTATTCAGAAGATTTTGTAGTGAGAATGGGGTGTTACAGGTAGGTGCAAAGAGATACTTAAGGTATCCGGAATGAGTGGTACGGGCTTGGCAGTTCTGCCTACTAGACGCTACCGCGTTCAGATATACTTGTCCCTAAAGTAAAGTACTTGTGTTTCACGACTTCTCCAACCAATCACTATTGAAAGAAAGAGAAATTGTTTTGGAACTGGTGAAATTTTACAAAAGAGTTTATGTTTGCCGTATTGCCGGATTTACAGAAATGCTTCTATTTATGCCTAAATCGGATCTAAAGCTATGTAGTATACATGGAACCTTTGACTTTCCATGTGTTGCCGGATCTTAGCCTGGTGTCAATGGAGTTGTAACAAGCAAAGTGAGTCGAATAACTAGCAGGAAAAGCGAATTGTGTGGACCTTCTCGGGATGGATCGCACCTCACCCGAATCCAATATGAATGTACAGAAACCTAGCTTTTTGTTCAACACACCCAGGCAGCCATGTCCACCGCGCCCAACTAAGTCGAAATTATGTGACCTTGAGTAGTACCTAGCGAGAAGTTCGTAATACAAATGGAATGGTGACACGCAGGTGCTATGGCCGGACCATCTTGAAATTTGCGGTCCATGGAGTGTTCCAGTATCTCGATTTATGATAAGAACTTAGCACGTCACGAGGATTGCGGTTTTTATACAAATAAAGAATTGGCAGCACACCAGCAAACAAAACGTCAAAAGCAGCCAAGGCAGGATCTGCGAACCACAAAGCTTTCTTTATCTTCTTACAAAGAAGTAATTGAAGGTCAGGTGCTTCTTAGGGCATAATGGAATGGAATATCAGGAAACGCTCAGCGCTTCTGCCCATTCAGTCGCCTGCGAGCTGGACAAATAATCCTTTCGTCCCGGACGCCTCGCTTCGTAAACCAAAAAAATCCTCTCCATGCGTGATTCATACCTCTGTCCAAGCATGCATCGCAAGCCTGCCAAGCTAATGCGATAAGTTGTGGAAGTCATTTACGTAGCATGACTCATAGCCTCATCATCGTCATCACCCTCTTTGGCCTCACTATTCATTTCACCCCTAGCAGCCTTCATTCTCGCTTGTTCGAGGACTTTGGCGAACCCACTATTCGGTCTTGAACCATTGGTCTGCCCTCTGACCAGATACTCATCGTTCTGATACTGCTCCTTACCCTCTACCCTTCGCGTCAAGAAAAGCGTAGCGGACCTGCCTTGAGCTGCCCGTATCCGCTCTAGCTCCATGTGATAGGCAGTCTCATAGATATCAACATCCGCAGCTGGCGGGGACTCGCTGACAGCTGGAGGAGAAGGGGGCGCGGAGTTTCCACTGGGGCCGAGGGCAAGGTAGAGATGGTCGGACAGAGGATCGTGCGCTTGGCCTTTGCCATGATGGTCAATGGGCATAGGTGCAGTAGCGAAATGGCCAGGAGGACGGTGGTCTTTGGGATGAGCATTGAGTGTTCGCTTGTGGTTTGCAGGGCTAGTAGGCGGTCCGGTGGGATCGCAATCAGATGCACGCTTGGTAGGAGTTGATGGCGAGTACGTAACAGCAGTATCTTCTCGATCAAGTATCGGTTTATCATAGCTTTCCAAGTTAATGTCCCTGTGAACACCCTCGGTGGTTAATGCTTGCTCGAGAGGTCTTCGGTCGTGCGTGTCTACGCTTCGGGTCTTGTGATACAAAGGTGGCTTTTCGGACCTGCTCATGGACAATGGAGGCTGTACTATCCGCGTGTCCTTTCCGAGTATCGCGTCCATACCAGAAGGTCTCTTGTTGCGTGAAAGAATGCTTTTAAACTTCTTCACTGCTTTCATCTATCATGAGTTAGCAATGAATGGTGCGCTTGTATGGAAAGCCTTACTAGTACGAGTATGTTACTGAGATTGCCCGTGATGGCTTGGTTCTTTTCTTCTTCCGTGGGAGGTTCAATGAGGTCCGCTGTGTTCTCCTCCTCGGAAAGCAGAGGATCCTTCCCACATTTCGTCACCCACGGATGTGCCTGATACAAGTCAGCCGCATTTTTCACTAATGTTCTGTTCCATGTTTTTACCCGGAGCTCGGGCATCTTGATTCTCTTATGGGGATCCTTTTCTAGAAGCCTGTACATCAGATCTTTGAGATCTTCTTCACACGTTGGCTCTGAGCTCATGTCAATGTCATCATTTTTGATTGATTCGTACAGTTGTAGGACTCCTGTTTGTTCAAAAGGTATCTTCCCAAAGCGTAGACAGTAAAGTGTAACGCCCATTGACCAGATATCTGCAGCCTTGCCGGAAATACTTCCATGTTTGGCGATGCACAACTCTGGAGGCAGAAATGCCGGCGACCCAGCAGACTTAGCGGTCGTCATGTCTGAGTGCTTTTCGAAGATCTCAGAGACTCCGAAGTCCACAATCTTGAGAATGTCATCTTCTGTTAAGAGCAGGTTGTCCGGCTTGATATCTCTGTGGACTACGCCTTGTGCGTGTAAATACTCGATGCCTAGAACAAGGTCACGAAACCAGCATCGGCAGCTCTCATCGTCGTAGGGATCCGCCTTCTCGTCCATGCCAACCTTCATCACTACGCCTTTTTTGCACATTTCCAGGACCATATATAGCGAATCTTCGTTAGGATCGTCAAGGACTTCAATGAGAGACACTAGGTTACCGTGGTTGAGCTTCTTCATAACCGCAATTTCTTCTTTGATCAAGAACAGTGGATTGCCTTCCCCTTCCTGATCTGTAATGTCCGAAGAGGAATGTCTGTGCAACAGAGAGTTGAAGTTCATTCCAGCAGCCAGATGGCCAACTCTCCGCGAAGCATGCGGCCGGCGTAGAATGTTTGACTGCGCTCGTTTTCGTAGTCGAGACTTAGAGAATTCTTTAACCGCATACTCGACACCATTCTGATCCACAGCAAGGTGGACTGCCCCAAATGAACCCCTTCCTATCTCTTGTTTGATTATGTACTGGTTGATCCGATGTACTGCACCTCCATCATCCTGACTATTTGTGTATTCTGAACGTGCATGCAATGTCTCTTTCACTTCCCTAGCACTCGATCGCTTTCGGCGGTGGTGTCTCAACGGGCTTTCGTAGGCTGGTTGAGATCTGTAGAAGCTTAGCCCAGGGCTTTCACCGAGAAAGGAAACGCCGTACACATGTCTAACGTTCGCGGGTCTATCGCCATATCCTGTACTCGGTAGATCAATGCTTATGCCATGCGAAGGCATGATCCCCGCATCTTCCTCGATCGATCTCTCCTTCTTGGGCGTTGGAGGCATAGCTTGTTTGTAAGTAAGTTGACAGTGAAGGCCAGCATCACATAGCTAGCGTCTTAGGGTCGGATTACTCGTATGTACATTTGCAACAATGATGTGCTTCGACATCGACTTCATAAGCCTAAAGATTCAGCCGTTGGAAATCGCTAGGTCGGCTAGACCCCGGCCGAGACCCTTCTCCGCGTTGATTTCTCCGTTGAAACAATTGTTCCAAGGAACAAGCGGATTTCTAACAAGGAACGAACATCAACATGGTTGTCTATTCCTTCTATGTATTCGATCGCCACGGTACGCTTCTGCAGGAACAATCCATGGCAGGGAAATGTCTGACCTATCACGCAGCCGAATGCATATACAAGAAGAAATGGGCACCGCGACCAATATCTTCGTCCAAGGCACCGCCATCGAACGGTTTTCCAGATGGCCAATCACAGCCAAAAGCCCTCAGCGCGGAGGATGACGCCAAATTGGTCTTCGGCACTGTGTTCTCCCTGAGGAATATGGTACGAAAGCTTGGTGGACCGGACGATAAGTACGCAGGTCTTTCAAACTTGAAGGGGAGATTTTGACAGAATATATGAAGCTTTATATCATATCGGACAGGGCATTACAAGCTACACTACTATGAGACACCCACTTCGCTCAAATTTGTCATGGTTACGGACACGAAGACAAACAATCTGAGGATCGTGTTGCACCAAATTTACGTCAGTCTATACGTCGAGTATGGTATGTGTGACACAGCGGCAGAAGTATTGTTGTCAGGGACTGACAGCTATCCAGTGGTAAAGAACCCGCTATCGCCTGTTGAGCACCCTGGAGGCATTGGGGTCAATTGTGAGCTCTTTGAGCTAGGTGTCGAGCAATTCGTTGTAAGTGATAGTGAAGACGCTCATTTGGCATCTCAGTACTGATGACCGCGTGATAGACCGCATCCTTGCAGAATTGATCTAGCTGCACACCTACCATATTGAGGGCGGAAAGCAAGCAATGAATATCCTCTTACTTTCATGGGTCACATTGACTTCGCTGCGGCGGGAATGATCTTTTGTGGTGATATCTGTGAAGGTCGAAGACCTTGGACGGAACATTCCCAGAAACGGGCACTCATGCCACCTCCAACTATGGTTCAATAGAACGATTCCACCATGGTATCCTTGTTGGTCGTGTTAATCGCACCTGGCCCCATCCCCTCGCCTAGCCGAAACACGCTCTCCACGACACTCAGCTCCGTCGCTGTGGTGTCTAGACCCGTTACCGCCATCCAATCATTCACCACCATCCCTGCACCTACGACTGAAGACCCTCGATTGACACTGCCCGCCACCAGAGGCACCTGCAGCAAGCTCGACAGCTCATCCTGGTCTTGTATCGAAGTCTTTGGATGTACGATCCCACCTTGGTTTGAGAGTGACATGTAAGATCCCACAAGGACGTTGTCGGCTATCGTTTGACGAAATACTTCTACGCCCAGGACATCTGCAATGATCTCCTCTGTCTCTCGTTCAATATCTGGATGGACTAGCGCCACATGGTCGTTTGCACATATCACGTTGCCGAGCGCTGATAGTCTCTCTTCGATTCGCTGGATCTTGACCTCATCTGGTATTGAGTTGCGCAGATGTTGTAGCTCTTGATCCGTTGTTGAAGTAGGGACCAACAGGCCTTTTCGATTCCTATATCACTTAGTCTTGCACTTCATGAGCAGGCTCGAAAAGCCCACCCAGCAGTCAATCTTCCGATTATCCTTGTGCCTGCGATCGTACAACGACATATTGGCACCACATCCTGCAGCTCTGCTTCGAAGACACTGTAGAAGTTCTCGCTAGCACCGATCGCCACCAGAGAGTAAGCATTCGTGAGTGTAGAGAAGACGCCGACTCTGTACTCAGGCATTAGCGGTGCTCTATCTCATTTCACGGAATGTAACACACTCATTCGAATTCTCGAATTGGGCGCGGACTGCCATGGTGGGGTGTTGTTCTGCGGCGAAGCTTTGATGTACTTCTTCTATGGAGAAAAAGAGGGTTGTAGGGAGATTCCGAGGTGCTGGTAATACTGCAAATGTATGAGAGTATGCTGATGAATTGAAAGCCGTGATCACACGAGGACCAAATGTGGCCTCAGTCAGCTTTTATGTGCGCCGCGGGGCAATTTGATGCCAAGAGATCGGAGTCAGACTCAGGGTCCAGTCCCCAGAAGAGTCACAAAGGCTCTGAGTCAACGTGAAAAAAGTCACCACTCTCCAAGATCTCAAGACCAAAACTGAACCAGCAGCTTCTTTGCACTACTTTTAGATCCTCTTTGACTTGCTCCTCGTAGCGCTTCCGAATTGACTCAACCTTCGCCTACATGGGGTATCAGCTACTGAATTCGCAATGCTTTTGGGGGGGTTTACCTTGCACTCCTGCTCCACGAGCCACATGTCGTACTCTGTTTTACGCTGCACAGCTGCCATCTTGATTTTAGTTACTGCGCTAATGCTGGAAACTCCCCGGTCAAGAGCTCCTTTGAGCTCAGATTGCACTTGGTCGAATTGGCGTTTGTTGGCGCTAGTCTGGTGATAACGTGTGTCATTTTGGAGCTCACCAGCAGTACGATTGGCAATTTCGAGCAGTGCGGGCTTCAACGCCTTGGACACTGCTGCGTAGCGCGCTTTGAGCTCGTTCATGCGGTGAATATTGGCTTCAAGTTGGGGTTTTTTGGCAACGTTCCAGGGGGCTGTTGCCGGTCTAGTGGCGATGGTTGAGCATTTCTTGGGAGCCATGTCTGCAGCTCTGGTGAGCGAATGAGCTTTGAGGATACCAGAAGTAATGGCTAGGAGCGGCAAATGACACCAATGCAGTGGCAGTAGAGCGTCGAGACAGCGCAAATGGTACAGCAAAAGAAATAGAAGCAGTCATTTCGTCGTCCCAAACGACGAGGAAGCTTTCTAAGATAACCAAATATCGGGAAAGCACCTATCCTGTCCAAAGGAAAGCAGAATGACAAGCCTAAATCCATGAATGGGCTCGCAGAAACGGTGACAATTCCGAAAAGACAGCAGCAAAGGAGCAAGAGGCAAAGCAAATTTTTCCTTAGACAGGATTGAACACCAAGATAAAGGCACTGGAAGTTTTTTAGATGACTTACCGAAAGGGTGGTATGACGCCTGCAATGAACCCAGGAGTACTCGACCATGTGGTTGCGACCTGCTTTGATATAGATATTGATTTTGCGGTGATCTACGTGGTGAGCAGAACTTGTTGATAATAATCGTAAAGAAAAACAAAGCTACGAGTAGGCAAAACATAATACTTCTACGCTAACGGCGACAATGGACAATAGGATGGCTATTGTTGTGCAAGAAAAGGTGGCTGGTATGTGTTTCATCGCTTCGCTAATAGGAGTCAATAGCCCCTTTTTTTTGCTATTGTCACTCCACTTTTCCTTCCTTTCCAGCTCGGGATCACTAATGTCAAAGCTCTCATAATCATCACGATCAGTGGGTTCTAGCTCTAGCTTCGTGATAGTGACTTTCGAATCAGAGCTCTTGGGATAGATTCGATTAACAGGTTTGCATTCACTATGTCGTAAATATCAAAGGCATGCATTTGGCCAAAATCATAGCTCAAGCACTCTGTGCGAGCTCGAGATCTCAGAATAGATGCTTTTTTACGTCCCCACATGCCTGTTCCTCACGGTCTTGTACCCGTTTCCTAGACACAGACATTGAGCCATTAGAGCCAAATTTCGTGGCTACGTCCCCTCTCTAGATCCCTTCCCATACCGAAGTTACCGAACCAGCTTTTGAACCTTGCCCTTGAGGGTGCCCTGTCTACCGATGTTCATCACGCATGCATGCTGTATGTATCATAAATCATAAAATGTAAAGAAATCAATCGTGGATAATTATTTGACTGGATGATGCTGATCGCTTCCGTTGATGGCCGAAACTGGGACTAGAGCCGAGGGTAGGTGAGGTTGGCATCGTGTCTAGACTAGGAGACGGAGGTATCTTCACAGTCCTGATATCCGGCGAGCTTTCGGATCGTACCAAGGGAGAAGGACTCGTTGAGAGGCTGCCAGATCGCATCCGCTTGAGCATGCGCTCATTAATAAGCTGGCCTGCCTCCGGAGCAGCGGTGACATTGGTGCCTGCAGAAGCACCCGGTGGTGGTGTCGGGCTGCTGGTACGGAACAGGGGATGAATGTGGTCTTCACTGGATGGTACTCGCGACCGTGAGCCTGGCCGAGAACATGAGATAGTCCCTGAGCGTGATACTGGTCCGGAGCGCGTGCCAGGTCGAGGAAAGTAGTTCTGTAGAGTTGGGCTGCTGTCTGGTGGAGACGATGGGGGAGGGAACATGGCAGCGAAGTTCGGTAGGTCCAGCGGGTTCGAAGGGGGAGAATTCGGCCGCGAAACGGAGGGTTGGGGAAGTGGACTGGGTGGTGGTGTTAATGATGCGCTTGATTGGAAGAATGGACCTTCCAAAGCTTTTGCTGGAGATGGTGATCGTGACCCTGGGATGGGCTCCAACCCTGATACTTTCATAGATTTCGACTGAAGGACGGTTTCTCGAATTTGGGATGATACTCCTGAAGTATCCCATAAGTCAAAAGCTTCATCCTGGGAGGGTCTCCCTGACGGACTGTCCCAAGAAGACCTGCTAGAATTACGGGTGTACGAATTCTGACGAATCAGTATTCCTCTCTTTGACGATGATGGCCGTTGTATCGTTGACAACGAAGATCGTAACGAGGTTGTGCCCTCCGAGGCTATTAGTGAAGGTAGTGATGAGGGTAGCTGCTCGTGAAATGGATTCACCTGGACAGTAGATGCAGTTACGGGCCTACTAGGCTCAATCATCTCCCGAGGTGTATCGTCAATGGAGAATCGTTGCTCAGAGACCCTCAAGCTGTCCTTGTGTACCCAGGCGAGACTGACGTAGTAAAGAACATCTGCCAGAATGGAAAGTCCCCATACAATCCACGTGACGGCCAGAAAAGTCGACGCAGCCACTCCGGAAACCAGCAAGTCTCTATTTGTAAGATTTGCTTCCCCCCATCCCAAGGCTGAGGCGACAACAGCAGCGGCCGCCAGAGGCAGTAGTATGCGGAGCGTGAGCAAGATTGTATGGCCACGGGCAGCCTTTTCTACCACAGGTTGTGATGAAAGCTTCTTCTTATGACAGAATTTCACGACCGCTAGGGTTATCCGAACACAGCACGCAAGGGTCTGTACTATGGCCGCCACCAATGGCAAAGCATAAACTTTCTGCTGGCCTGGAAGTGAAGACAATGCTAGGATGAAGAGCAGTGTGGCGGTAGCTACGCCTAATGCAATTGCTGCAACGCCTGTAAGCGTAGAAACAAGTGTGCGAGCCATGACGCTGCCGTATTCCCCTTCCCGAAGTCTACTTCTTTATGTCGGGATGTTGCCCTTTTCCAAATCTTCACTGATCGAATGAAGGCCCAATTGAAGGAAGGACGATGGAGGTCTTGCGCATCCCAGTCAGAAAGAGCGAGGTTTCAAGAACAATAGGTCAGGATGCTGCTGCGGGTGGTGACCGTGCTAGCTATGTCGACAATGGGGCTGGATGTTGTCGAGTCCGAATGCGAGGTATTAGAGGAAGTGATGGGCCACAGCCGCGTCGAAGGTCGTGAAGGATCAATTGAATGGGCTGGGGTTGGGAGGCTTCGTCGATTCACTTGTCGATTGGGGGGTTAGAAAAGGATGGGAGACCATCGATTCGTATTTGGAAGACACATCAAGGGCAAGAGTAAGTATGTGATGGAGGTGGAGAGCGGAGGAGAGTCCGGTATGACTGCGAATATTGAGGGGACTGGGGCATTGCGTCAATCCAGATGTGGAAATTGAAACCTTGTGACAGGCCGGATGATGCAATTGGAACAACAGAGTCAGAAAGTGATGGTTCAATCTTGTACGAGTAGCTGAGGAAAGAAAGTCAGAAGAGAACTGGTAAGAAGGAAGGGAAAATGTGATGCAGCGAGGTCGTGTTGGGCCGAAGCTGCTCTGAGCGTTATTTTTGTGGACAACAGACGCGTGAGTCGAGCGGCAGGTGAGGTTTAGTGCAACTTTACCCATCGCCTTATGAGTAGCGCACGATTCTCGCGACGTGGCGTCACTTAGCCTCGCTTAGTGCCAACGGTTCAATCTGCTGCTTCCATTACTTCCGACAATGCGGAGACGAAAACAATTGTCGTCTGAATTGAGACTTAACGCTCGTGTCCTCCATGGTTCGACGAAAACACAGCCCTTTGCCTCGTGTGAAAAGTCCCTCTAAGTTCGGTGAACGATGTCATGCATGGCTAAGATTAGCATTCCTTGACGCACGTCTGGAGCATTGATCTATGAGAACATCGCCTATTCAGTCCAGTAAGAGGGGTCAGTGACCGGCGATGGACGGTATGTGCTTTGATAGGCGCTGCTTCCTTGAGCTGAGCGAATGGAGTCATGCCTTTCTCGACATCGGGCTCGACTGTACGAGGTCCTTGGTGGAACTTCGTGTCAATGCTCCATGCACTGACTCGTCACTTCTTGGATGTCAGGGCCATGATCGCTGCGTAGATACGAGTGCCAGTCAAAGGACCGCGGTGATGGGCGTGGATCATTCGAGGTGTCGCTTCTCTTTGCGAGGCTAGACGCCGGTGTTGTAGCCTCTTACAGGCTACTTCTGAACGTTGAAAAGTCATAGCTGTTGACCATGGATTTGTGATTCAGGTGACTGGTCAGGCATATCAAAAACTTGGCTTCGTTGACTGCTTTCAATGACCCGGATGGATTGAAATGGATGCATCATGCTGTACCTACCGAGTAGAGGACTTAGATTGGGGCTATGAAGAACAAAGTGACTATGGTCCGCACCACTAGGCTCTGGAAGTCGAGCTCTGTTGATAGATGAACGATATCCCTGGCAAGACATGCACTGGTGTGATACAATTCGAATGCATGTCGCCCATTTGAGGCCCCTCGGGCGTGAGCATGCCAGACTTTACGGCTATATTTCGGCAAACTAAGCTAGCATACCCGGAGTACATTTGAGGCATCAAGAGGTGACAAAGTTCTCTATTCTACTTACATCACACATCTCTTCAACGTCCACCTGTCTCCGTTACTGTCAGTGGTGAGAATCTGACTGTCTATTTTCTGTTTCGTTTGAGACAAGAATACGTTTCCTAGCTCTGTCCTTGCCAGGAAGCAATCCTAATCCACACGACACCGGCGGTGGCAGCAGGCAAAGATGAAGCTCACCTTCAAGGTAAGTCATGTCTTCGAGGTATTCCCCCCCTGCGTTAGATGCTGATTTTTTGTTTTCTCAAGGATTTGAAGCAGCAGAAATTTGTCATCGATGCTGAGCCTTCCGAGACTGTATGTACCACACTCCTACGGCGGGGCAGCCTTCCAAGTCCAGATACTCTGAGGTCAAAAGTATGCAAGCTGATGAGGTGATCGGGATATAGATTGGGGAGGTAAAAGAGAAGATATCAAATGAGAAAGGTTGGGAGGCTAGCCAGCAGAAGCTCATATACTCTGGTATGTGCAAGGCTTTGCAGAAACCTATGAATGACTAGGCTTTATGTGAGGAAATGCTGATTAAGAGTTCTGTGAATAGGCAAGATCTTACAAGATGCCAACACCGTCGAGTCATATAGCATCGAAGAGAAGGGGTTCATAGTTTGCATGATATCAAAGGTAAATCACGGTAACCCCAGTACTGCGGGGTACAAGCTGACAAGTCCAAAGCCCAAAGCAGCACCCGCAGCCTCATCGTCCGCCTTGAAAGCCCCGTCAACACCTGCACCCGCAACCGCACAGACCCCCGCCCCCCCTGCTGCTCCCGCACCCGCTTCGAATACTACTACATCAAACGCTCCAGCTACTCCCTCGCCAGCTCCGTCTGCTCCAGCTGCCGAGGGCGCCAGCTTCAATGACCCATCAGCGCTCACACTTGGATCCCAACGGGACGAGGCCATTGCAAACATGGAGAGCATGGGTTTTCCAAGGGCAGAGATCGACCGTGCAATGAGAGCCGCATTCTTTAACCCAGATCGTGCTGTGGAGTACTTATTGAACGTATGTTTCGAAACCCTCAAAGATCTGATGTTTACACATTACTTATTCTCAGATAGGGCATTCCTGAGGGTGTACAACAAGAGCAAGCGCAAGGACGAGGCGCCGCAGCAGCACCGCGTGCCGGTGGACCGATAGGATCACTTGGTACGCCAGCCGCAGCCTCTCCACCCCCTGCGATCGGCAACACACCAGTACCAGCGGCGGCGGGTGGCGACGGTGACGAGCCTGTCAACCTCTTCGAAGCCGCCGCTCAAGCAGGCCGCGCTGGTGGCGCAGGTGGAGGAACCCCTGCTCGCCGAGGAGCACCTGCTAGCAATCTTGCAAACCTTGGCGCTGGAATTGGGGCAGCGACTGGTGCTGAAGGTGGGGCTGGCTTGGGCAATCTGGACTTCCTTCGCAACAACCCGCAATTCCAGCAATTACGTCAGATCGTACAGACGCAGCCGCGTATGCTGGAGCCTATTCTGCAGCAAGTTGGCGCTGGAAACCCACAGTTGGCTCGCTTGATTGGCGAGAACCCAGATCAATTTCTGCAACTTTTGAGTGAGGATACTGGGGATGATACGCCCTTGCCTCCTGGCGCGCAGGAGATTAGTGTCACGGAAGAGGAGAGGGAAGCTATTGAGCGAGTAAGGTCCCCATTTTTTGGATGAGATAGGATCACAATGCTAATTTTCATAGCTTTGCCGTCTTGGCTTCGAGCGAGACATGGTCATCCAAGCCTATTTCGCCTGTGACAAGAACGAGGAATTGGCCGCAAATTTTCTGTTCGACCAGCCAGACGAGGGAGACGAGGGTGGTGCCTAATAGCTCTCGTTTCCTGCGCCGATGACTAGCATGCATTGTGGGATGATGAATGATGGAACGAAAGTACGTTTTCATGCAACTTGATTGTATGTACACTGCTGTGAAAGCAGTATAGGACCAGACTCGGATATCACTTCGATGGTCACAAATTCGTAGAATCAATAGAGGTGTCCAACAAGGGTGCCAGCACATGCGATGAGATGATTAATTTTACTATTGTTGTTCGTGTTCACCAATCCCCATGCATGATTCCCCCTTCACCTCCATCCATGTCAGGAATCCTACTAACCCTCCAAACCACTAATCCTCTCCTCCTTACAACTCTTTTAAGCGTCCCCCAAACACCCTCCCCCCTAAAATCCAAATCATCAAGATTCAAATGCCGCCCATATCTATAAATCTCCTCGAAGACCATTGCCCTCTCCTCCCACGAAGAATCCTCCAGCTCCAGACTTGAAAACGGCGCCACAAGTCCAACCGCAGTTTTGCCAGTGCCTTGCTCCTCGGCTAGTGCTAGATCAACTCTATGCTGCATCAAGGCGAATGGTGTGCCCATTAAATCTGTAGTCTGTATTGGATTATGATCGAGTAGCCAGACCGGCGGGCTGTAGGTGCGCCACCAGATTACCTCGCCCATGGATGCTGCGAGTTCCTTTTGCTGGCCGAGCCAAGCTTGGGTGGGGACGACGCCGCCTTGGTGGTATACCCCCATTAGGATGCCGAAGATGGCGTTGAAGATCACCCAGGTTGCCAGCCAGTAGCGTGTTAATGTTTTAGTGTGTGGTAGATGCAGGGAAGAGAGGATAAGTGGAACGGCCGGTAGGAGGAAGCGGGCTTCTTGGTGGGGGATGCAGCTGAGGAGAAGGATACCTGATATGGCTGAAAGAAGGGGAAGACTGGTGGGCTTTTCGGGGCGAACGAACAATAGTAATAGGGCGGGGCCAAGGAGGAGAGGGAGTGAGGCGGTGAGGTGCTGGTAATGTGGGTGGAGGCCGTGATTGGCGAGGTTTGAGCTTTGGCTGTTGTAGAGAAAAGAGTTGAGTGGTGTGAAGGTGGGATTGTTCCAAAGCGTGCTGAGTAGAGGTTTGGAGGCCTGGTAGTGTTCTGTGTCGATAATGACAGCGATGAGGGTAGTAATGAGCGTGGTTGAGACGAGAGTCAGAAGTAAGAGAGGTCTGTGGTTGGTAGTCAGTCAGGCTGCAAGAGGGAGGGTAGATGAGGAATAGTACCTTTGGAAGAAGTGCGGTATTAGGTAGAGGCTGGGAAAGAGAATATAGGCAGGGAAAGATATGCGATTGAAGACTCCAAGCGTGAGAAGTAAGCCCAGAATCGCCGATGAAAGCAGCGAGTCTCGTTGCTGGAAACTATCAGCACCTGCGGCTTCCCCGCAATTGGCTCGCGCGTATACCTTATTGTCCAGTATTCGCTGTATCATGACCAAACTCCATAGCACTACCAATGTCTCCACGGAGTTCGAAAAGGTATGGGTCTGGTAGGTCCAGGTGACATAGGAGGACGCGATCAAAGTAACAGCCAGTCGTCGATGCCGTGGAGACTGCACAAGCTCATGTATCGCCCAATCACCCAGAACAAAGCTCAAGATGAACATCAAAATTCGAAGGGTATAGTAGACGACGTGCGGAGGGACCTTGTCGGTTCCAATTCCGGACCAGATCCAATGGAGAACCACCATCGGAAGGCCGTAGACTGGCCATAGTGGGAATACGCTTCGGACAGGCTTGTCGGAGGTGAACTCCCATGTCAAATGGTGGGGAAAAGAGAAGATATTGCCTATGCGACCCAACGTCTTAGCTTTTCAATCTGATGAAAGCCCGAAAACGGAGAGATGCGATTCAAGCTAGTCCAGACTTATGCACGGCATGAGGCCTGTCATCGCCGCAGGGGCCAGGATCTTTTCCAATATACAAAAAAGTAGGGAGCGCGGTCCAACACCTACCAGCAATGACCTCTGGGCCTTGAAAGTTCTCATCTGGATGGATGTAGCTTGGCGACAACGCGAAGTAGATCCGCACCACCAGCAACAACAGATATGTACGCGTCCACATGGTATCGATTTGATGAGTTCATCGAGAAGGCCAGCGCGTGGAACCAGACTTCGACATCCGTATTTCCATAAGTGAAGGATCGCAGGGAGGAAGCTTTTTTTGCCGCGTGATGGGAGATTAAAGCGTCCCAAATCAAGGCCACGCAAGTGACGTTTGCGTGTCAGTGGGCAAGCACGAGCTGCAGCACACCCTGCGACCATTTTTCTGGAGAGGTTTGCATTCGGTCAGGTTATGAACATTTGATGCTCTGCAATAGACGCGTTCTTCAACAGATTCATGCGCGTGACGTGAGGTCCAACGACATCGCCCCCGACGAGATCTGCGCCCTAGCGTAAGAGCCTCGAGTGACTGCCCACGAATGCCCTCGGCCACAGCTTCGGATTCGGCTTTCAGGGCAACCATAGTCCAGGGGTCTACGGCTGACCTGTAGAACCTTCTAGAAGCTTCTGTAGACCCAGCCTGTCTGCGCCAAAACGTCAGAGCTCGTGTGTGGCTTTTTCCCTGCAACTGATCAAGTCAAAGTTTACATTGACTTATGATTGGTAAAGGTGCTCTAAGTGTTCCGTCAATTACATTCACTCGCTCTACGAAACGTTAAGCTTACTCGTAATTGTTCCAATTTCGTTTGGGCTGCAACTCGAAAGGCGAACGTGACAGTTGGGCCTCGTTGCCTGACTGATTCTCCGACACAATTGACTCCACACGCCTGAATCTTTTCTCGCGGTAGAAAGTCTCCCCTTGTCTAACATCCGTACCACCAACTCCAACGCCCACCATGGTAGCAGAGACAAAGCTCTACGATGTCCTAAGCATCAAGCCTGATGTCACGCAAGACGAAATCAAGAAGGCATACCGGTAAGTAGATCCACTCCCCACCCTCTCCACTTTGTATGCTTACAAGTCACAGAAAAGCAGCGTTGAAGAACCACCCCGACAAGAACCCCGACAACCCAAAAGCATCCGAGAAATTCAAAGAAGTATCCCAAGCCTACGAAATCTTGTCCGACCCCGAGAAGCGCAAGGTCTACGATCAGTATGGCCTCGAATTCCTGCTACGCGGCGGCGCCGAACCTCCACCAAGTGGTGCTGGTGCTGGCGCTGGGCCGGGAGGTATGCCACCAGGCTTCGAAGGGATGAATTTCGGTGGTATGGGAGGAGGAGGCATGCCAGGCGGAGGAAGATCGTTCCACTTCTCAACAGGCGGAGGTGGTGGTGGTGGGGCATTCAATTTCAGTGACCCATCGAGCATATTTTCGGAGTTTTTTAAGCAAGGCGGTGCAAACATGGGAGATGATGATGATATTTTCTCCTCGTTTGCTGGTGGAGGGAGGAATTCGGGCTTTCCTGATTCGTCGAGATCGTCACGGAAAGATTCGTATGGTGCGCCGTCAAGGAGGAGAGAGCGGACGCCTGAAAAGACGATTGTGGAGCGTCAATTGCCAATTACATTAGAGGAATTATTCAGAGGAACGACAAAGAAGATGAAGATTCGGAGGAAGACGTTCGATGCAAGAACAGGCAAGCGGAATGTTGAAGATAAGATCATGGAGGTCGACATCAAGCCTGGGTATAAAGCGGGCACGAAGATCAAATTCACGGGTGTGGGAGACCAAGAAGAGGGAGGCACGCAGGATCTACATTTCATCATCGCTCCAGTAAGTGTTTTCTATACAATTTCGTGTTCACAAAATGCTAACAAGACATCATAGAAACCACACCCAACATTCACACGCGAAGGCGACAATCTTATCGCAACAATCGAACTCGACCTCAAAGAAGCACTAACAGGCTGGCAACGAACTGTGACGACCATCGAAGGCCGACAGCAGACAGTGTCTCGAGGCGGACCTACAAGCCCAGGCTTCAGAGAGACCTTTCCGCACCAAGGGATGCCAAATTCGAAGAAGCCTCTGGAAAGGGGTGACATGATCGTTGAAGTGAAGGTCAAGTTCCCGACAAGCTTGACGATGGCACAGAAAGCACAGCTGAGAGATATCTTATGAGTTACGACTTGCATTTTTTCTAGCGTTTGGAGCGTCAAGGGGAGGGTTTCTTCGTGCGGGTTTGGAGCGGACTAGGAGCGACGACAATGACATGTGAGCAAGTCCGTGAGTAGCTATGGCCGGATGTTGTGCTCTCCTAAACATGTGCACACTTAGATCAATCAAAGATGCAAACCATTTCAACGCTTCTCAGCGACATGAACTAGTCCTATGCAATCCGTCTCTTATAGACAGTATATATGCCCTACGAGTTAAATATCCTCGAATAAAGCAACTCATGCCGTCCCACCCAAACATCACACATCGGCACTCCCTGCCCCGCCTCCTCCACATCCACCTCCCAAACCCTCTCCATAACCCTCCCAATCTCCCCCCGCAACCACTCACTCGCTAGTACCCCCTGCGCCGCATACGGCCCCATCACGCTCGCCCTAACCGCCGCACTCACAACCGCTTTCGCATGGTTGAAAAGGAAGGTGTAGGCGGATTCATGGAGTGTGATGCCGACGGCGCAGGTCAAGGTGGCCCAGATGAGGGGGAAGTGGCCCGCTATTTCGATATCTTCTTCGTCTGACGCTGGTGTTCTCGAAGCCTTTGAGAAGTCTGATAAGGCCTGCCCAGCAAGTGTATTACCGGCATCTGCCTTCAATGCGCGATCCCATAGCGTTAGCAATGCCTTTCCCTGCGCAATGCTTGCTCTTCTGGCTACCGGACAGAGGGTACACGCATCCAGTGTGGAGTCCAAGTCCTGTAGCTGGTTAGGAGAGTTGTAGGCAGTGATCAGATACGGTAGCGTCGTCGTAGCGAGCGATGTTAAGGTCAGGGTAAGGAATTGCGGGAATGCTTCTGAAGCTGGTTTGGATCCACGGCAGGCAGGGTGGTGGGCGAGATATGACTCAAGACCGGATGAGAAGGCGAAAGAGCCAAGAGGGAGAGCAGAGTCGGAGAGGAGGAGCAGGGGATGAGATGGAAGCTGGCCATTAGGACGAGGGGGTGGGATAGGATTGGCAGAGAGTGTGGCCGTAGGGTTCAATTGGGATCGAGCAGCGGAGAGCTGGGCTTCCAGACGAGCGATCTCATCTTTGAGGGTCTGCTCGTCTGCGCTGGTTGTCATCGAGGTAGCATTGGTGAGCGGTAGCAGTGTTGACGGAGGAGTGGGGGTGATTTTGGGCGGGTAATCTCCGGCACAGACTTGCGTCTAAATATAACCACCGCGCGTGCAACAGGTATATTTCTTGCTCTGCCATGCGCAAGACGAAGAGACCGAAGGGGAGGGCCTCGCAGCCAAAACCGCATAGAAGACCTCCAAAAGCGACCACAAACCCTCCAAAGCTTTCCAAAAAGCCCAACAAGCCGGCACATTCCCCTGCTCCTACCGTTCCTTTCTCGCCCGAAGATCACATTCTTCTAGTCGGCGAAGGCGATTTTTCCTTTTCTCATTCTCTCTTAACCGCCCACGGCTGCTGCTCTCTTGTCGCGACTAGCTATGACAAGTCGTCAGTGGTCCGCAGCAAATACCCACAGTCTGCAGCACAGGTTAAGGCGCTTGAAGAAGAGGAAGACTGTAAAGTGTTGTACGACGTTGACGCAACGAAGTTGGGCAAGTCTGGTGCAACTGACGCTGGTGGCAAATGCGTGAGAAAAGGGGGGTTCGGCAAGGTAGTTTTCAACTTCCCTCATGTTGGGGGGCTGACCAAGGATGTAAACCGACAAGTGAGGCACAACCAGGGTAGGCCCTAGTTCTAGAAAAAATGTCGGAGGATTTGTGCATTGACGGGTGTATAGAACTTCTTGTCGGGTTCTTCAAGTCCGCGCTGCCATTATTGGCGCCTGAAGGAATGATCATTGTCACAATCTTCGAGGGCGAGCCATATGATCTGTGGAACATCAGGGACCTTGCGCGATATTCAGGTTTGAAAATCGGGAGAAGCTTTAAATTCCAGGCAAATGCTTACCCCGGGTACAAGCATGCCAGGACTCTGGGTAACATAGAGGGTGGTGGAGGGTGGAAGGGTGAAGATCGACCAGCAAGGACCTACATGTTTGAGGTCAACGATCCTATAGCACAACAAAAACCGAAGAACAATAGCAAAGCGGATAAGAGTATGTCAGAAGATAACTAAGCGGATAAGAGTATGTCAGAAGATAACTAAGTAGAAATACCTTCGAATTCCGTCTCTTCTAAGAATCCCCAACACTGGCGCCTTCGCCGAGACCACTGAAGAAAATGCAGGAATCACAAGCTGGCTGATCATGAGATATACACCTTTCGAACATCCGAGGCCTTGTAGAACTCTCCTGTTGTCGGGTCCTTGACGAGACTAGGATCAAGGCCAACCTTTGTACTCATCTCGAAGAGGCGATCTCGTCCATACACTCTGCCATTTGGGAGAACGACCGGATCATTCTCGACATAGCTTTTCGTATGATGTGCGTATGGAAGTTTTCGCGCAAGGTCATTGAGTTCTGTCGAGCATATTGGGCATACAGACGTGGTCGTGGAACTTGCATTCGCTGTACTGCTAGTGTGCTTCGAATGGCAGGACGGCGTTTTGAGCGCCGAAAGCCCTGCGGAAAGAGCAATATGGAGGAGTGGTCGACCGGGAAGGGAGAAGAGCTCATGGTGGGTGCTGACGAATAGATTTGCGAGGAAGTCCCATCGATATTGTGAATACATTTTCTACCCAAGTCAGTTTTCAAACACGCCCCTGCTGGTTTCTCGAACATACCTTGTATTCCGGTACTTGAGTCTCTGGCGGAAATGCGAGAAGCCCCGCGGCTCTGTTCACCTCTTGGGGATACAGGTCCGCTTGATGGATCAAATGTTTCCGTGCATGTTGCCGGGCTTCCACAAGCTGTCCGTTCCGTCGAAGCTCGACGTACTGTTGTAGTCGAATCTCGAATTCGAGACGGTTGTCGAGCTTCCTGATCATCGGTCTGTGCTCCACACACCACACCAAGCACTCCTGTGTACTTCTCCGCCTCAAGCTTTCCTCAATCCTGTGACATTGCACGAACACGTCAAGATCCACCAGTTCCTCAATTCCTTTCTCTCTTGCTAAAGCTCTAGCGCTTTCCCCATAGCCACATCTTAGCAGGTAATCCACGAGTAAGCGGTTCAGCCTTATTCTAGACCATTCATCGTATTTGACATCTGCTAGACTGGGAATCTCATACAGATTCTGTAGATGCTGTATGCGCCGCCTTGAATGTTGATGTAAGACCTTCTCATCGCTGTGTAGAGCGTCCATCTTCCGCTTGAGACCTTGCATTCGCTTTATCATACTGTCCAGGCTACTAAGTGTCTGGTCTGAATGTTGACCAGCCAGCGAGGCATTGGCTGTAGACTTGAGGGTGGAGAGAATGTCTTTGTTTTCTCGCTCGACATGCTTCTGAACAGTCTTGAAATTTCGACGGGCGAGCTCATGCGGGAGCCGAAGAAGAGGTTGGTCCTACACGAGAATGCTCCATTAGTTTGAAAGTGACACAGATAGGCATCAAGAGCTTACCAGAAGCAGGTGGCTTTCGGCGTTGAGTTTAGTTGTAGTAAATTCTGCTGCCATCGTAGAATAAGATAATCAGACCAAGCCAAAGCCAGAGAGACACCTTCAACTTGCACTCACAAGTAACATACTGTGCAATTACTATGGTCTGTGAAAGGTTGGTGGTAGATGTCGTAGTATGTTTGCCGAGTGACCTGGCCCAATCATGTGAAGGTGGGGTCTAGAATGATCGCCCACATTTTAAAGTAGACTGCTTCTTCTCTTACACCACCGTCTCCCAATCTTATCTTCCTCTCTGCCCTCACTCCTAACATGGCAGGATGGCTACCTACACGATGAGTGACGATTTTCAGGCAAAGACGGCTAGTTTTCTAGAATGGCTGCAACAAATACCTGGGACGACCATTAGTCCAAAGACACAGATAGCTGACCTGAGAGAACATAGCGCTGGCAGAGGCATAGGCAAGATATCCCATCTTTCTTCTAGTATACTGCTGATAAGTCTCAGTTGCTACAGAGGACATCGATGAAGACGAGGAGCTCTTCAGCATCTCCCACTCTACTCTTCTCACGGTCCAGAACTCAGGTCTCCAAAAAGTCAAAGCCGACATACTCGAGCGTCTCGACGCCTGGAACGCACTCATTCTGATCATGATATATGAGGATGGCCTTGGGAAAGAATCTATGTGGTCGCCGTATCTGAGCATCCTACCTAGCGAATTCGATACCCTCATATATTGGTCCGCTTCTGAGCTACTCGAGCTCCAGGGTAGTGCGGTGTTGGACAAGATCGGGAAAAATGATGCCGATGAGGATTTCAGGAAGTGTCTGTTGCCAGTGGTCCAAGAGAATGCTGAGCTTTTCGGTCATCATGCGCAAGCGTTTGGCAGCGCGGATGCAGAGATGGCCCTCCTCGGTCTTGCTCATAGAATGGCAACCTTGATCATGGCATACGGTTTCGACCTTGAAGCAGAGAGCTCAACGTCGGACGATGACGTGGAAGAAGAGGAAGAGGAAGAAGCAAATGGCTCTTCTCAGTCTGCGTATGAACTCAATAAAGGAATGGTCCCACTAGCAGATCTATTCAACGCTGACGGCGACTTGAACAATGTGGGTTGATTCGTGTTACATGCGCACAAGTTACACTAACAATACCAGGCGCATCTCTTGCAACAAGAAAGCTCGATGACCATGATCGCTCTCAGACGTATTCCGAAAGGCCAGCAAATTTTCAATGACTTTGGCCAGCTTCCAAGATCCGATCTTCTCCGCAGATATGGCTATGTTACCGAAAATTATAAGAAATGGGATATTGTGGAGGTAAACATTGAGACCGTGACCCAGGCCGCCGGCGAACAGAATAAGCTTAACGACAAAGAGAAAGAAGACAGAGTAAGTCGCTTTCGATGAGGCTTGCAATCCGATATTTCGCTGACCACTGCAGCTCGACCTCGCCGCCTCTTGGGAAGTACTTCAGGACGGCTTCGATCTCGACCGACCATTGGAAACCGAGACATTCAAATTTGGCAGAGCTCTTATGCTTACAATTACCGCTTTGCTATTGGATGCTGAGGATTTTAAGGCAGCACTGGGAAATTCGCCAGAGAAGCCGCCACAACCTGTGCTAATGTCTCTGAATTTGGTCCTCAAGAAAATCATTTCTTCACGACAAAGTGCTTACAGCACAACGATAGCAGAAGACGCTGCTCTGTTGGATGACCCTACCGTGCAAGGACGCCGCAGAATGAGAATGGCTATTCAGGTCCGACTGGGCGAAAAAGAGATCCTTGCCATGGCAAATGACGAAGTCGAGAGAAGGATTACAAAGCTGGATCTGAAGGCTAGAGAAGAGGAAGATACCAACCAAATCAAGAGGAGAAAGGTTTGATTCATGTGGGATACTCACCATTTCGGGGTTTCTCACCTATCTAATTGTCCAGGCTAACAACTGCTGGGCTTCATCTCCTCCATGTTCCATCATCCTACCACCTTTTGACGCTCCTCGCTTACATAAACCATGTTTTGGCTACACAAGTCACTTCACATGCGCACTCTGCATACGGACCCTTCAAGATCTTCCTACGCAGGATTCTCGACAGTCCGTGGCGCCTTTGCCAAGGGAGCTACTCTAAGCTCTTTGGCGCCCTCGGAAACGTTTACCGCAAGCTTACTGTTCGACCGCGGAGGTGCAGATATCCAGCACTTTCTTCCAGTCTCTATTCAATCCGATCCCGGCTGACGTGGAGGCCTCCCCGACGTATTGACGTGGTTGCCTCCTTGTGAGGATGCCTCCATCTGAGCACGCCTCGCCTGAGTCTGGGCTTGCGTTGGTGGGGATGGTAGGATTTTGGCTCGATGTTGCATATTTTCTGTATCGAAGGGATCCACAAAGTATATCGGCGGCTCATCTTCGTCGTCATCATCATCGAATTTATATCGATCTGAAACGGGAGAGGGTAGTCCTGCCTTGGGTTGCGTCCGCATCCCTCTACGATCGATGAACAGCCGCCCCCCTCTACCATATCTCCGCCGATACGAGGGCTGACTATGACAGGGCCCATCGTATGCTGGCGAAGCATAGCGAACAGCTACTGTCTCGGCCTTGTTCAGATTCAATGCTCCGATGTCAGTCGCAACGTCGCCAGAATGCTCCGAAGAGATTGAGGCAGGAGGCGTAGGTAAGTATTCCGTTGTTGCGGTACGAAAAGCCGATCGAGTGCCTGATTCTAGTGGTGGTGTTAATGGCGCCTTGGTCAAGTCGGCCCAACCCTCGTTCCATTGCTGGTGCTGAGAGATCTTCAGGTTGATCTGCTCGGTGAAAAGTCTCTCCTGATCCGCGTGGAGGTCGGATAGCAGAATCAGATCTGTCTCTGCTACTCTGCCATCTGGCCTCCGTTGCAATTGCTGAACATTGGGAAGCCGCTGATTGATGTCCACAGACTTCTTCTTTGGTTTTTGTTGTATGAGGAGATCCTCGTCTCCTTCCTTGTACTGGTCGGGAAGGTTCTGTTTGACCTGCCTCAGGTTGGCTCGCTGCTCAAACAGCAACCTATCGGTTGCGGTTTGATCTCGTTTGCCGATTTCTCTGTCTCTGATCATGGCTACGAGAATTCGAGCATCTTCGAGCTCTTTTCTGAGTTTCTTGAGCTTCTCAGCGCTATGAGCATCCCTACCACGCGTTTTCCGAATTTGGCGAACTTCTCGCCTTCGAAAACAGACGTAAGGATCGGCATCATCGGTATCTAAGCCGCCCTCGAACTCGACGAAGTCAGCAAGGTGTTAGTACTTGTTCTCGGGATGGCGTACCTTGAGGCCTATTGTCAATGACTTGTTGCCTGCCTCCAGTCTTCGGGTTTTCCAATGCTCATAAATTTCTTTGGTGAACACCCTCACATTTTCGTCAAGATAGTCATCCATCGACAAATCTATCTCGTCATATGAAAGCACAGGAGGGTTGTCTACTGCAGCGAATGGTTGCTGTTTTTGAGCTGTTTCCTCGAAGCAATTCATCACCTCTTCGAACTGATCTTCGGAACATTGCGTCGAAGCATTTCTCTTCTTGTTCATGGACTTCAAAAAACCATCATCCTCCTCATCCATATCATATGGACAACCAGCGCAGTCCTCTACCGTGGAAGAAAAGCGGATGTTACTCGATGGCTGCGAGTACGTGAGAGGATAAAGCTTCTCATATTCGATCGAGCTCTGAACTGCATCCGGGGTCGGGATGTATATCTGAGAGACTTTACCGCCAATTGCAGCAGCTTGAGAGGCACTCAAAGCAGCTTGGAGATGGTGTTCCTGTTTGTGTTGTTCAGGTGATTTTCAAATGCGCAACAAGCGGAAAATTTAGGGGCACCACAAGATAACAAGGCAAATCAAAATATCACGACACGGATGTGAGAGGATAAGGACTTACCGATGCTTCGCCTTTTTCGACACCATTATCAACGGGCGGTAGGTTGGCTTGGATCTCATCGTTGATGGCGTCAAGGTCCTCTTCACGAATGATCACCAGAGCGTTTCTTGTATTCAATCTAACATGCCAAAGTCAGCATGCTTCGTTTGGGATGAATCTTCGGTGCAAAATTCATTAAAGAATTACGTGATGAAGTATGTTGCGGGTTTGGGAGGTAGTACTTTCGAGCCCTAATTCTGCTGCCGCCGGCAAGAGCAGCAGTTGATCTGGTCATAGCGAACTTTTTTAATCGGCACAGGGTCGTAGCAAATTTGTCGAAAATTCATGATGTACAATTAAAATCAAGAGCATGATCTCTCGTATGACATGGTGTATTTGATGGAATTTTGTGTCGCGTTTTGGTGGTGATGGATAGCACTTGGTGTTTTGCGATACCCCGAGTTGAAATGCACCCTAAGAAAATGAGTGTTATTACTGACGGATTCCGCTCCAGGGGGGAGAGGGCGGTGAAATGACGACTAACTTTAAGTTAGCGCCACACGCTTGACCTGTTTAGATTCTTGCCCCTCGCTGATTCTGCCTGAGCATTGAAGTTGAAGCTCTCACCCCTTATCAAATTATTCACTTCTCCAACAACAGAGAAAACTCACACTTCTCTGAAGATCCAGCAACGTAATGCGCGAAGATCAAACGACCCATACCCTTCATTCAGACAGCACAATCGCGACCATGGCCGACGCAAACCAGGCTGCCCTGTACGATGCACGGAGAAGGAATGCACCCTCGAGTAGCCAGCTGTTAGATTCTATTATTCAAGGTTCAAACTGTAAGGCTATTACGGAATTTTTGCAGGCAAGCTCTGGCGCTGATAAAAACATCTCACTAGTCGATCGTGATGAGGTGGACAGGCTCAGAAAGTACGTCCTTTCGCAGTCATGCCTTGCCCACACGGTCGAGTCGCAGGACGTCTTTCGCGACTCTATAATTCGAAAGCGACTCCTCAATCCTATTCCCCCCAAGCTTCTTCATCCACCAAATGGCAATGCTGACGCGAGGCTACGTATAGGAGGTTCATGAAGCTGGATAAGGTGTGGAAAGGCTTGGGGGCACAAACATGGTGTCTCGAATGCTGATACCGTTGACAGGACAACTCAGGAACGATAGAACGCGACGAATTCCTTTCTCTACCTCAAGTTTCTTCCAATCCACTCGCAACTCGGTACAACCTCCCTTTTCTACACCCCAGTCAAACTCGGCACAATACCAAAAAATCCTAGACTAATCAACTGCCATAGCATGATTGCCATATTTGACGAAGACGGCGGTGGTGATGTCGACTTTCAAGAGTTCGTCTCTGGGCTCAGCGCTTTCAGCTCAAAGGGCAACAAGGAAGAGAAGCTACGATTCGCCTTCAAGGTCTACGATATCGATCGCGACGGCTACATAAGCAATGGAGAATTGTTCATCGTGCTGAAGATGATGGTGGGGAGCAACCTGAAGGACATGCAGTTGCAGCAGGTACGGCTTTCTCATCAAGTGCAGAAGCCGGAGCGATTTGGGTTTAGGAAGGGAAGGTGAACAAGAGATGTGGCTGAAGACTGCGTTTGAATTAGGATTTTTAGGGACACTGGCTGACGACATAATGTGTGACAATAGATCGTTGACAAGACCATTATGGAGGCAGATACGGATCGAGATGGTAAGATCAGCTTTGAAGAGTTTACGAAGATGGTGGAGAACACCGACGTTTCTATGAGCATGACTTTAGGTGGGACTCCCGTTTCTTTGAAAGCCTTATGTCGTAAGATTCGGGCCGCAATACTGACTGTTGCCACAGATCAATTCTAGTCGATACCCCAAAGCAATGAACCGATAGATCATTATGATGCTAGCCTTGACGCGAGAAGGAATGTCCTTGCACATGTTTAGGGTGGAGACCTTGTCATGATGAGACATGAACCTTGCCCATCTTCGAGACAGTCACGGACTTAGCATCTAGAAACTGGATTGCAGCAGCCCTTGGGGGCAGTCATGCAGGCTCAAGGATATCCTAGCAGTCACGAATTGAAATACCAAGCAACGCTCTATGACATTTGCACTGTTCAATGACAATCCTTCCACATGTGAATCGAGATGGGAAAATCTCCATCAGTTTCACACGCATCATCCCACCAGCTGCACCCATCTCTGCGCCCCTTTCTTACGTCCATACCGGCACCTGCAACGCCAAGGTTCTACATCATTCACATTGTCTCGTTGTGAAACTAATGCATGGATGGGCCTTGCACAAAGTCCTGAGACCAAGTTATGAGATCACGAGTAGTGATACACGAGTTCCCATGTCTCAGTAAATATGCACGGGTGGGTGGCCAGCCAGCCTTACGCCTCATGTCGCCAGATGCCACTCGCGTAAGTCTGCGTTAGGATATGCATTGTCGATCCTTCATGGGCAAGGCTGCAGCGTCGATCATTGTCGTTTTTGGGGTGAAGCTGAACTACGACGGCTGTTGACGGTTGAGTCGCCCTACGGAATTATGAATGAATTGCATATCTGGGCGATGATTTTGGTTGGGCAGGGACCTGGACCCCTCAGGGGTTTCTCATCAGTGAAGTGAAGCGTGCAGTTGGATACCTGAATATTTGGTGCTACATTGCTACATCTCGAGGCCTTGGTCGAGAGTCTGTGAATGCCCCGGCATGTGCAACCTGTTGCCACTGCCATGATTCTACCACTGCTTTCTGTTCCTTCCCCCTCCGTGCAAAAGCCGTGAAGCAGTGCCTAGAAGCCCTGCTTGGCCCATAGCGCTGAGCCAGCTCTTTCCGCTATGTTCGCCCCACCGATGTCGTACAGATATGTAAAAATAGTACAGGAGGTACATAGCAAATGCATACAAGATCAAAATTCGCCAAGTTGCCGCCCTGGGTATATGGACAAATGGGATTAACGCCAGTGATTCCGGCCTGTGAAGGCAGTGTAGTTCTATTCCGTAATAATGCATCCATGATGTGGTGTCGTAATACAAATAGACCAGTGTGAGTTGTGATATGTACTTAGTAATGTATCGTTCGCAAGTGCTGATGTTGTGCATGGTGTTTTATGCGTATGTGGTTGTGTAGATGTACACAGATTTGGAGATGCCCTGTGTACACAGAATGGGGTGAATTTTGATTCCAGGTCAGTCACAGTTGCGTTCCATGGTGGATTTTCTTGAGGCTGTAGGGGAACTTCGAAAGTGTTCGTCGATGGGTAGAAAAGATGCTCATCGAGCGCCAGCCCCTGGTGCCGGTTAACCTGTTGGTGCTCCAGGATTCTCTGCGGTGTCCCCTTTCTCGTCGCTTCCAGAGGCCTTGAGCAGATCGACGCATTCATAAAGGACTGCATCGAATTAGCGATTGAAGTGGATGCTAGTTTTCAACTATGCTTGATCTTAGCTTACGGGAGATGATCTCTTGTTCAGCGACACCCATCTGATAGTCAACAAGCCCGGCCTTCTCTAGCTCATCACATTGTTCTACTAGGTCCTCGGCCATCTTCTCAAGGTCTTCCAAAGGCAGGATGCTTTGCCCTGCGACTGGAGGCTGTTCTGAACTATTCCTCTGCTGTGTATCGTCTTTCTGGCGCTGGAGAAAAGCTAACCAGCAAATGTTGAAATTGTCCCAGAGTTGAAGTCGCTGTCTGTAGAGAGCAGGTTGATTCTTTGTGTCCCTTGTGAGTCCTAAGCAGGATTAGCCAACGGAAATGCCTTGTCACATCTTTCCAAACCTACCAAGATCAGGAGCTTTCCGTAGCAACCAATTGGATAGTTCGCGCAACGATGATCCAGCCTCAACGAGTTTTCCCCGCGAGGTGTTATCATTTGTTTCGCATATAGCTCGCTGGTAGTTGGCCAATTGGTCTCTGTAAGAATTCATGTCATGCTCTTGTCGTTCCAATTCCTCGGCCTCGGCAGCTTGAATAAAGTCTGGTGCCAATGGAGGATATGCGGGTGCCAGAGCAGGAGTTAGGAGAGTGTTTGTGGGGCCAACAGTGTTTGCGGGACTGTATTGCACCTGTGGATACGCTGCTGCTGCGTAACCTTGACTAATCGCTGGCGGTCCCGGTGCAGTCGTGGTTTCAGCTGTATTGTAGTATTGCTGTGGCACTCCAAATTGATTTGACAAAACATCTACCGCCGCAGTATGTCGAGACGCCGGCGGTTGATAGCTGCCGATAGGTTCGTACGAGAGCTGCGGTTGGGGCTGTTGTGGGTTGCTGTACATGGTCGGAGACTGGTACTGGGGGGGAAAACGCTGCCGTTGAGGCTCTTGCAGGTAATCTGGCGGGTACGAGAATTGATTCCCATGCATTTGTGGACTCGCGTACACTTGGCCAGCCCCATAGCCATAGCTTCCCATATCCTGAGGACCTCCTGCGCCTACATTCAAGGGCGCGGATGCGGGAGGTCGTGTTGCTAAAAGTTGCGTCTGTCGAAACCGTTCTGACCCATCACCGGGCACCCCTCCTCGAAGCTGCTGAGGATTTGGTACATTGGTGTTTTGCGCTGCATAATTAGCGGGGTAGCCTCGAGGGTAGTTCGGCTGCTCATATTCCCTTCTCCGTTGTTCGTCACCTTCCATCCCACTCGTCAGGCCAAATTTGAGGGCCGACGGTGGATCGAGGGCCTTCGCTTGGTGCCCTGCAGGTGAAGCAGGTGGTGTCAGGTACACTGCCAGATTGTCGACGGCGCTTCAGGTGTCCGAGAGCAGTCGATGTGCCTTTAGGTGCGCGTCCAATACGATCTACTGAGAAGTCGGCTGCCAGCGGTGGGGCTCGTGTGCAGAGAGTCTGACAGCTAGACCAACAGTCAGAGACACTGAAAAGCCTCAGAGAGGAATGACGTATATTTGAGGGTCTTACCAATGACTCGACAGGGCGACAGGGCCAGTGTGAATCTCCCAGAAATTCATAGGCTCACGTAAAAGGTGGTGAAAAGTGAATGAATGTGTGCTTTCTCAATAGGAATGATCGACCCAACGCAAGGGTACCCCTCGCAATGAATGAATGAACAGGTCGTCGCAGTGTTCTAAAAAAGGAATTGAACAGATTACGGAGAAATGTAAAAGAATCCGAAGGATGATAGCAGTTGGTGTGGTTCGGGCCGGCGATCTGATCAAGGCACAAAATCCTTCTGGTCGTTCGAAATAGCCTGATTAGACCCTTGAGAGATGCAGTATTTATGACGTGCACTAGGATGATGCAGTGAGGCGGCCTGCCTTTGCCTCATGCAGCTGCAACGATTGTGCCTGAGAGCATAAAAGTTGGGGCGAAGGATCAGCGGTCGTCAGGCACCAACACGACTCTGTAGGAGCGATCACAATCGCGAGAGTTTTATCAAGCAGTAGATGTGAGCCGGCCTGCCATTTTGAAAAGCTGCTCGAATGCTGCTGGAGCTGAGATTCAGAGAGAGAGACAGCAAGCCGGTCATAAGGCTTCCAATTGGGCGGCGTATGATTATAAAGTACCTAGCGAAAGCCTGCGCAATTGGCTTCCGCGACCTTTTTTAGCTGGAATCTGATCTATGAGTTTCGGCTTATGAGAGGCTTAGGAAAGGTCTGTAACAGATGCTAGACCGAGGCTACTGTATGAACCAAAGTCTGTCCACAATCGCGCCTGTCAAATGTCGGTAGAGACGCGGTGAGGAGAAGCGCTGCGTATTGAGAGGAGTCACAACCGCGCAGGATTGATGTCTTACACTGACACAATTCTCCAAACGTCCGAGCGATGTCCAGACTCCGAACAGTGAGCTTGGACGATAGGAGAAAGTCTTCATTCGATGACAAAGCCAGTAGGAGGTTTTGAGTAGGTGTTGATTTAAAGGTCCATGCTAGGCAGGCCATGACTTGAGGAGATTGAGGTTGAGGAACAGGAACAGGAAGTATTCGCCAAGTGGGAGGGGGGGCTCGAACTTTCTTCTAGCGCTCATCACAAAGAGTCTTCTTCTCGAAGCAAAAGAGAAGGCTTGAGTGTCATCTCCCATTGGTTTTCTGTTTGATGCTTAGCTCCCTTCAGGGCGGGCCTACTATTTCAAGACCTAAAACTCTTTAGCGGACCATTTTCTTGGTCTTGCTAATTCGCCACCCGATCTCCCCACCTCACGGCATGATCAGCGATCGTGACGACGCTCTTGAATCACTCTACCAGCAATACGAGTAGGGTGAGGCACCGTGGGTGGTTGTTCCGTTGGGCATCATTCTTGAGCTCCCATGTCGAAGTCATGGAAGTCGGAAGGCAGGACCTAAGATCAACATCACTTTTTATTTATAGCGCTGAGCAGCTTCTCCTCGGCAATCCATAATTTGGTGATTGAATACCGAGGGCGACTTGGAGAAGATCATTGTCGATCACCACCGCCCTCGCCACTTTGGTGCGTTCAAGCCTCAACTTCCACTAAGTTGGGCCAAAAGATCGAAAAGGGCAGCCAATCAGCGCGTCAGCTAATTATTCCCAGCTTTTCGCTCAATTCAACCTCTATGATTGAATCTATCAATGCGCTGACGCAGTGAGTAAAGGCCTCGTGAGGATCCGTCGCTCGAAACAGTACTACTGCAGGTACCTCCGCCCCCTGGCGCAGTCACAAAGTCATTAGGAAGTCAGTGGCCCAGAACGTCCCTTAGGCGAACAATCATATTACAGATGTTAAGACTGACACATCATTTCGACAATGCGATAACCATACAATCTTGACAGCTCTCATTTTCGGAGTTAGTGACCAGCTTAACAGGAACAATAATCGAGATTGAAGGATTTCCCAACAACGGTTTCGGGCATTCCGTATGGAGTTGTTGCCCGCTGTCAGGGTGTCGAAACGGCTTGGTACGCCGCAAATACTGCCATAAATGTGAAATTTTCACCAATTCAATTGTGAGGCTTTCAGCTGCGGTCATCGCTAAATCCCAACTCAGTGCGAGGTATATTGGGAACCCGGTCATTAACGGCACTTCTCTACCAACATACCAATGCAAGCACACTTCTCATGCTCCTGCTGCCAAAAGTCGCGAGGCTTTGAAAATCGATTGTATGTTTTCAGAGCGTCAAACTTTAGTAAGCCGGAGGAGGAATTCAGCTCGTTTGGCACCTTTGGGACATTATCAAATGTCGAAACTCAGGAATGCAATCACGCTGGCGCGCAGGGTGTCCTGATTCTCCGCAAACCTAGACTATATGAACGGCGCTATTTTCGTGGCATGAGCGCATGTAATCCAGTGCCGCCGTCCACCAAGAATCGATCGTCTCACAGCTATCGCAACTCCAGCTTGGCCTATGCGGTGCTTTTGAGGGCCCGCAACATCCGATTGCGGAGGACTGGAAAAATCACAGCTCTGACTGCGAAATTTGCTTCAACTTCCTCCTCTTTCGCAATCACCGTTGCCAGCTCTCACTCTCCTGCTCATCTCCTTGCCACCATCACGTTGAGCTCGCCTTGCCCACCTCGCACCAGAGTGCCTTGTCTTTGCCATTCGCTTGGTCGATAGTCTTTTTCCGTTCTTGTTGATCTATGTTTTCACTCAGCCACCAAAAGCATTTCTTCTCTTTTGGGCGTCCAAAGTAGCAGCTGGGCGAGGAGGCTAAGGGCCAGAACCCTTTGAATATGTTGTGGCACAGAGGTGTGCGATCTTGTCGCAGAATATGGCTTCCCGGGCCACCTGGTGGCTTCGTGACTGATACATTGTCCAAATGGGGGTAAACATCTTGAAAATGCTCGTCAAAACCTCGTGCGCGCAAGGGGGCCTGGAAAGGACTTGGATCCGTCTCCTGACGTGCTATGCCTGTTGTCTCAATACCATCAGAATCAAGAGACCACGCTCCTAGGGGCCAGTCGAAAGTTGCTGCAAGTCTGGACGCGGTATGAATTTCTGCGTGATGCGGTGGATTCTTCGGCGCTTCGGCTTATCTAGACCACTGCACGTCAGGCTCTTAGCGCAAGGCTACAGATACAAACCTGCGCAACACTCCTAGTCTTGAATCTAGCCACCAACCAGCAACGTGTTTGTCTTCAAGAAAGCGGTGCATTGGGCATATGGCGGGTAAGGACGCACAGAAACTGCACACATAACACTTGTCTACTCTAACAACGTTTACTTCATTCCTCCTTTTCATCGAATCATGGCTTGATCGGAACGTGAAGTTCACTACAAATAATACTTTTTCAGCAATTCAAGACCCACTATCTATATCGTTCATTGTGAAGATGTACTCTGGGTGGATTACATCACATCACTTACTTACCTTACATTGCAACATCTGAAAAGCACTTGCTCAGATAAATCTCCCTCACTTGGAGAATGTCCAGGCTGGCAGCTCCATTGACTTAATTTGTGCACTAAAGCCTGAACGCTGCTTGGAGTCACCACTACTAATAAATATAGATACAAATATGCGTAGGATTGATGGAGATACACGCTGGACAAAAGGGACCAACCCAGAGGTAAGTTATTTACCGTAAGAGGGCTGGAGAATTGAACATTCTGCTACTCCACAAACTAACCGGATCTCCAAGTAAAGAAGGTCACTTAAGTGGTAAAAGTCCCTCTCAAGACCACCGGAGCTTACTTCCCTTCTGGCTCCCTAAACATTGAAAATTATCAGTCTCCGGCAAGTATCCGGACCCAGAGAATGGTCGCATAAATGCCTCTCTCCATCAAGTCTTTCCTGTATTTTCTCACCACAACACACTACCCGAGGTACACTCTGCGTGCTCTACTAGTCCTGCTTGCTCTGTTATTTCTGTACGCATTCAATATTCACCGCACTCTGTCTCTTTACTCTATCACCGATATAGACGCAGCGGTCAAAAGGTGGATCATACTCTGCCTGGACTTTCACTGACCGAGATTACCAGCATTAACTCTTCTGATGAAATTTCCTGACTACACCACTATAACACCCTATCGACCATTAATCACCACACTACCATGACGTCCATCGTCAACCAGGATCCATGGTCTTAAGCCAAAGTATCTCGCAAGCGTCGAACATGACTTGAGAGGCGTTACCAACCTCAACTCGACCATAGTCACCGACAGCATCCCCTTCCCCATCACCTACCTCCCTTCCCATGAAAATGGTCCTCGAAGTCATACGCAAGGTCCCCACCTCCTTACATCTCGCGGTAAAGCTCGTCAACAAGAGCTCTAATGTCTTTGCTACGACAGCCAGCCTCAACGCCCCCACCAACAAAGCTCGAGCGATCTGGGTACATATCAGCATTGAGGCTTCCCTTTCCCGTCGGCGCGCCCTCAAATACTGCATCTGTACGGTATGTGGCCAGGTGAAGGACACGAACCATTCCTCGGACAATCAATCCAAGAAGTCCAATCTTACGCAGCTGCGTGGCTGAGCTAGCTGATCAGACGCTTTCGAGAACAGTATCACTCACCAACACTCCAAGCTACAGACAATACTGACTCATACGATGAGTCTCGTCTTGCAATCTGACCCCACCTGGAGGTAAAATGCTGGAACGTGCGCAATACTTATATGGACCGGACGCCGTGCATTTCGAGGCTACGAGCATACATCTGTTGACACAATCTTCTCGATCTTGGGATGTACTTCTTTTCATCATCAAATTCTGCCATCAAGAATAGCAATACACTCTGCGTGCCAAACCACCAAGATAAACATCGCAGACCTACTTCTATTCTCGGTCGAATATTGCAATCGCTCTCAGAGGCCTGATGGAGAGTCAGGACAATGACACATTTAATCTAGTGGTGGTGGAAAGTCCGCCACAAATCTTCCATCCTGAGTGTGAGGCATGGTTGACTTTCGATCCGCGGATGTCGTGGTATGGGCGTGATTTGGAAAAGTCCATGGGCCAAGGGATAAAAGGAGCCAGTTACGATACCGGCTCTCTCTTCTATCGTCGTTATACCGAGATCGTCGACTTCACCCTCGAAAGCGATGCGTCAATTATACAGCCAGATGAGCATATGTCGAGACCAGTGACGCAGATGTTCTGTCGCGCTTCAAATACAAATGGTGAACAGAACGTTCTTTGGAACTTGCGAGACTACCTCGAGAAGCTTGCCGAGAGCGGCTTACAATTGGGCAAGGTCGAAACTCTTAGCTTGAAGTGTGGGAGCCACAAGAGAGAGTGAGATATTGTCGATAAGGGCGACGTCAAAAAGCCTACCGCCTACTTCTCAGCAGCACCTACCGATTACCTGCTTCAGATAGTGCAATTACACCTATCACCACCAAGGCCGATCTTGCCATTCTACGAGTCTCAAAGACTACACTTGAGGAAGCTATGGGTGTACTCTCTTCTGAAAGCACTTTGAAGTTCAAGATCGCGAGAAAAGGATACCGGCGGATCTGCAATGCTTTCACCAAAGCCGGCAGGCATGATACAGAAAATTCTGGTGGAGCTATAAGCTAGCTTCAAAGAGCTTGAAGAGAAGAGTATGCGACTAATGATCCGCTCCACTCCTGGGGTCTGGTGCTCGAGCTGACTCAAATATGGGTGAACGATGGTAGTAACGGAGACTTGCGTTTGGAGAAGCGGCTAGTTAAAAGGGCGGAGAGCAACAGTCTTCAGAAATTATGAGGAGAGATTTCTACCAGCAGCTCGAAAACATGGAGAAACACTTTGCAAGATGAGCACAGTAAGTGCATGGAGAATGCCATATCGAGCCTTTAAACTTGCTAAACATGGATCAGAGGATATAGCTTTCGATCGCCTCAGCCTGGAACTGAGTTGGGGATGCATCTGGTTCTGCTCAAGCAGGAGGGGGAGAAAAAGAATTTTGAAAAATCGTAGCGACGGAAACCACCATAGACACTTAGTGAGAATATAATCTGTCACGACGGGAATACATATTTATCTCTTGACCCATGCAGGCATCTTCCTCGCCTTCACATGACCAGGCTTCTTCCTCTCCACTCGTCTCGGATCTCTTGTGACACAGCCAGCTACAAAGCACATTCATTAGCATCTCACCAAGCAGCATCGATACATCAAACTCACCTCTCCTCAACGCCGGTTTCAGCGCCGGCTCAAAAACCATCAACGCCTTCGCCGCCCCCAGCGTGATCGCCTCCGCCTGCCCCGTACTCCCACCCCCACTCACCAGCGCCCAAACGTTATACTTATCCATCCTCCCCGTAGCTTTAAGCGCCCACAGCGCACTCTCCCGATCATGAATCCTCCCAAACGCACTATTGATACTCTTCCCATTCACCAATACCTCTCCCTCCCCCAGCACAAGATACACCTTCGCGGAACTCGACTTCCTCCTCCCGATACCATATGCGCGCCCATCTTCATCGATGATAGAGGGCTGCCTAGTGACGGCGTACGGGTCGACGTCTCGTTTGTAAACGTCCATTGCATCTTTTAGGGACGCGGGCATGATGGAGGAATGAATACGATTGAGGCGCTGGAGCACTTCAACAATTTTGTGGTATTTTGCTGCTCGGACAGGCTCGCCGCAGAGAAGGCGGTACTGGGTTACGGTTCGCCATGCTACGCGCGGTGCTTGGCGTGGAGGGACGGTAGGGAGGGTCTGGTATTTGCGGAGGAGGGCGAGGAGGTTGATGTAGTTGTCTGTGGAGTCGGGGCGGCCAGTAAAGTAGGAAGGTGAGGCGGGTACGACACGGGCGTTGTGAGAGTTAGGTGGAGGGAGATTTTTCAGGTCCACTGGGGGTGCGGCGATGGCTTGGGAGGATCTGCTGGAGGAGAACGGCCGCTTCTGGGATGTCAATGGTCTTGTGCTGTGGCATTGGGGGCATTGGCTGGCCAGCCGAGATGACAGTCTCCATGGGAGCTTCAACGACATGCTGAGGCTGAAACAACAACGATTTTGATGTTCTCGGCGAGTCGCCAGGATTAGATCGTCGATATATTTGGGCGCCAAGACTTTGGGCGGAGCGGAAAAACGTGCCATCCGCTAGCGCAGCATGTGAAAACCACCAGCACACAAATTTCTGGTTCAAGATTTTTTTGAGTCAATAACAGACACCTCTCGAAACACAGTTGAGACCGCGAATATGGCATTTGGAAAGCTATACACACGCGAAGTAGGTCTTCTAAACGTACTAACGTTGCTCGCCTAGCACACTGACCTCGTCTCTTGCAGGGCAACCCACGCTCCATAGCCATTCAAGCTGTAGCCAAGGCCAACAAGCTCGACCTCGAGATTGTTGACACAGACAGCACAAAAGGGCCTCTTGATACCGAGTATCTGAAGATCAATAAGCTGGGGCTCGTGCCTTCCTTTGTTGGTGCAGACGGCTACGAATTGACAGAGTGTATCTCCATTGCCATCTACAGTACGCCGCTCCCCTCTTACGCACGCCAGGCCATACGCGCCCATATATGATGAGAAACATTATCATTTACAGTTATCCCTGTCTGAAGACTACTGTTGAGGATTTATTCACACTCTGAACCATTGCTTCTGCCACATTCGAGCTTCAACACCTGTGACTCGAAGCAGAAGCTAACACTACATAGTCACCTCGCAGAATGAGAAGACGAGCCTTCTCGGCAAGACCAAGCAAGATTACGCATCTATAGTCCGATGGATGTCCTTTGCCAATCAAGAGGTCCTCCCTCCCATCGGGTCTTGGTTCCGTCCCCTCACTGGCCGTGACCCATACAACAAGAAGAACGTCGACGATGCTAGCAAGAAAGCTCTCAAGGCTGTAAATGTGCTCGAGGAGCACCTCCTCGTCCACACTTTCCTCGTTGGCGACCGCATCACCCTTGCCGATCTCTTCGCAGCTGGCATCCTCTCGCGTGGATTCCAATTCTTCTTCGAGAAGCAATGGCGCGAGGAGCACCCCAACGTCACCCGTTGGTACTCGACAGTCTACAACCAGCCCATCTACTCCGCCGTTGTTGGCAAGCTCGAATTCATTGAAGAGGCTATCAAGAACGTGGCTCCCAAGAGCGACAAGCAGGAGAAGCCCAAGAAGGAGCAGGCGAAGAAGCAGGAACCTAAGCCTAAGGCACAGGAGGTGGATGATGAGGAAGAAGAGGAGGACAAGCCTGCTCCTAAGCCTAAACACCCTTTGGAAGCTCTGCCTAAACCTGCATTCGTCCTTGACGACATGAAGCGCAAGTACTCGAACGAGGAGACTCGCGAGGTAGCACTGCCATGGTTTTGGGAGAACTTCAACGCTGAAGAGTACTCCCTCTGGAAGTGCGATTACAAGTACAATGATGAGCTTACCCAGACCTTCATGACTGCAAATCTCATCGGTACGCCGTTCCCTACTTTTTTCATCGTGAACCCAATACTAATTCTGAACAGGTGGTTTCTTCACCCGTCTCGAAGCCTCCCGCAAATACATTTTCGGCTGCGCTTCAGTCTACGGCGTCAAGAACGACTCCATCGTGCAAGGCGCCTTTGTTGTCCGCGGCCAGGAGGAAAAGCCTGCTTTCGACGTCGCCCCAGACTTCGAGAGCTACGAGTTCACTAAGCTCGACCCCAGCAAATCCGAAGACAAGGAGTTTGTCAACGACCAGTGGAGTTGGGACAAGCCCATTGAGGTTAAGGGAAAGACTTACGAGTGGGCTGATGGCAAGGTCTTCAAGTAGGGGATGCCGTGGTGATACCCTGTCGAAGATTCAAGGTCAGAGATGTATAGATGATTGTACGAAAAAGCGAACATGTGTGCAGGAAATGAGATGTGGAGCGTGCTACTGAGCGCATCAATATGGCTACGGCCGGGCTTGCTGTTTAGACCTTCGCGTTCATAGACATGAAAAGCACAACTTCTAAATCGTAGCATTGACACGTCAGAAGAATTTACCGTGAAATTGCATGGTTTTAATAGGTGTCTATTTCTTCGTGCCAATGGCTACCTCAGGCAAGCCATTCCATTTTCTGCTGACCAGGAGGATATGGAATCCGATTATCTAACTTAGCCAAGCCATCTAGCTGCGAAATGGAATGCATAAGTCGAGGCCTGCAGGAAAACATCCTGTTTGAGCTCGAATTTCATCTTTTGCAGGGCTTAGCAGGGCGCCATAACCGGATGAGCTGTTGGCGAAAGTTCACCATCTCCAACAGCTTTGCCAACATGCGAACGTTGGTAACAGCTGCTGGATGAATTCTCCCGTGATTTCAGACTAGAAAACACAGCGAAATTCTGCGCTTCAGGTAGAAATGCTAGTCCTAACCAGTGCCAGTGTACCCCTTTTTACTGGCTTCAAGGTAAAAATGATGTCCAAGGAGGGCCAGGAATGCCATTGTGATTGCGTTCGATAATCACGATCAAGTGCTGCTCTATACGAGAACTTGCCCAGCAACTGGAGCAGTCATCAGAGGATCAAACACGTCGCTCTCTAGCGGTGGGAAAATTGGGTGCAGAGCGTACACGGGTCCTTTTGATTCCTCGCCATCGAATAGCAAGAAGTTCTGGATCGGTTGTTCTCTCTGACCTAGGACATTGATGACGTCCTGGGCAAGCTGGCCGCCGAGAAAGGCTGTCACTGGCGCGATCTCGCTTCCGATATTCTGGAGAAAACTTCGAAGAAATTCGCTCTTGAGAGTCTCTGTTGGTAGCTGCAGTTCCTTGTGCTTTTCTGTAGCCAAGCTGGTGAAGAGCGCAAGATCTGCATGTGAGTGCGAGGGTAATGCGCCAGAAATGCTCTGGAACTCCCACAGGGCTCGCAGACAGGTCAGTAGAGGAGAAACCTGCACCTTACGTCTCCGGGAGCTGAGCTGCTCAATTGGTAGTGGAGAGGTATTAGCGAGGATGATGGGTGAATAGATTTCTCGCTTCGTCACCATCTCGACGACTTTGCCATTCTCCTTCTTGGTGCTGGTGGCCACGATGGATCTGGTAATTGTCTCCGTTGTGAGTGCTGTGGGGCGATTGGACTTTTCGCGCTCTATTACATAGTCGTGACTGATCAGGTCTGCGAAGATATAGCCGTAGAAGCCATGGGTTTCTGCGGCGTAGAATGGTCTGCTGCACAATCGACATGAGGCGTTGATGGTGGATAAGGTTGGCAAGTCAAGATCGGTGGCAATAATCATGTCGTAAGGGGCGTAAAAGTCAGGCGACTTGAGTCGGACATCCTCTGTATCGATCTGTACCAATACTCTGGGGTTGAGCTTTCGGATTTGGGGCGCTGTTGCTTCTGCACGCTGTAACCTGTTAGTGCGTAACATGTTAAATGTTTCGAAAATCAGAGTCGTGTACATTCTTGCCCAAATCTTGCTCAGAAATCAAGAATTGTGCTCCAAGATCATCGTCAACGACGGTAGAGCTGTCCAGCACTGTAAGTGAGCCAATGCCTGCGAGGACGAGGTTCTTGACAATCTCATTTGATAAAGCCTTGATAGTGATTAGGAGGACGTTTGCCGTTCGCAGTCTTGAAAACATTAGCCCATGATCCAGTGGAAAAGGCTGAGTGTTGGGCATACCTCTCTTGAGCTTTGACGCCCCATAGACGTATTTGCCTATCATACAAGGCAATCTCATCTAAGTACAGGATTAATCAATGATCAACTGGAAAGGCTTGAGAGGAGGTCTTTTTACCTGCGCTGATTCCTTGAGGTTGCATCTGAGCGTCAAATTGAGGTTGAAATTGATCTTGAAGCGGTGCCTGAACTAAATTCTGAGCCGATACATTTGTATTTCCATTAGTCCTTGATGCGGTTCCGTTGGTGACAGGAAGCTGAGATATTGGCGGATTGGGAGCGTCCGATATGAACTTCGGGTTCAAATTGATTAAAGGTCGATGAGAGGGGAGGAAGGAAGATCTCAAATCGAAAGAAGTGAAGCTATTCAACGCAAGCTGGTCGTGCTGGTCAATATTGGGGTAGCGACGCGAGGGCTGCAGGGATCATCACGCTAACATGGCATGACGTCTTAGCGCCCGCACCCAAGGCCGGGTATTGCCCGGGCCAAACACGTACTTTGCTCAGTAGGTATCAGCCTGCTAATCGTTCAATCCCGCAACTCGACAGTGAGGGCGAGCACAACGATCAGATACAGGACATCCTAACAGTAAAACATTCTGACCTCCAGCTCTTGCCTTGGAGGCTTTTATGCTGCCTGTCTTGTCATTTCCCTTCTTGCACGAGCAGGTCAATGACAAGGCCCCTCGCTTTGTCCACCATGGTAAGTCGCTGCCTCCATGTTCTCGAGCCCATGCTTGAGACTCATTCATGCCGTGGAAAGCACCAACTGACGATCTAGTAGTCTGGCAACTTCGATCACCCACCTGCATCTACGAGACAGGCCCCAGCTTCGTCTCTCGAGGAAGCAAGCAGCATCGTGCGAGAAGCCAGGGCCCAACGAAACGTCCTCCGACATAGACTCGAAGAAGTCCAGCGGCTGAGAGACCATATCGGTGACCCCAATTTGAATTCTACTCGGAGGATGGAACCCACAGCCTTACAGGCGGACAATCTTCGGCGGCAAAATACACAAGCCCGGGCAGCTAGTGAATTAGCACCTATACAAGCACCCACTTCTGCAGTGAGGTCTCGGCTCGAAAGAGTGCGCGCACGAACACTTCACCGCATGCAAAACCGGACTACTATTTCTGGCTCTGGGCGTACGGTGCAGCAAGCAGTAGAGCAGCTCAATGAAGCGAGCTCGAATCTCAGTGGACTGCTCGAGCAACCAATCCCAAGGCTCGGTACCCCAGACATCACCTTACAGGAATACTCAGGAGAGGCAGAGGTGAACAGGAGACGGGCGAAGCGGCGCAAGTTGGGCCCGGAAGCTCCTTCCAAAGGTCATTTGAACGGCTTTAGCTATGGCTACCGTGGCCAAGTAGTGTCTGGACCACTGAAGATGGAGATTGCCAGTTGTGACGGAGGTCTTCACGCTGAGGCAGCACGACTCGGCAGAGAATACAGCCGCGAGAATGTTCTTAGGAATGACAAGAGCGTATATTGCACTGATAGCAGTAAATGCAACCTGATCCTGCGACACATGGGCGAGACAACCTTTTGCTTGAAGAAGCTGGTCATTAAAGCTCCGGAAAGTGGTTTCACAGCACCTATCCAAGAGGGCATGATATTTGTCTCGATGGAAGCTGATGGCCTTCTTGCTCGCACTTCTCCATATCAATTGCAGAACCCCAGACCAACTGAAGACCCCGAAGAAGCAGAACGGCGAACCCTCCCGTCGGGACTCACGCGAAACGCAGGTTTCGATGAAGGGGGCGCACAGATCACTTTGACTGAGTACCGTCCGACTTCGCGCCGACGAGACTCGAATGGAAACCGAGTAGTCCCACCTCCAATATCCGACTTGGTACCCCGCAGCCTTCGATATAACAACGAAGTGACGAGTATCAGGAGCAGCAGCAACCCTTTCCCCATCGATCTCGACTTTCAGTCCCAACCACCACCACCCACCACTACCCTTGCACAGGCATCCGACTTCGCGGTATCAACGACCTGTGACTCTCCCTCATCTGACGAAGAAGAGCCGTCTAGCGCCGCCACTCTCGCTGACCTGTACCGCCGAGACCATATGCCACCACCATACGACATTTCTTCTACCGATTCGGAAAGTGAGGGTGGACTCGAACGGGCCATGCGCAGGGCGCGAGATATGGGGATTTCCCCAAGCCGCATCCACCGAAGGCATAGGCGCAGAGCCGAGCCCAGCAGGATCGAGGCCACTGACGCAGAGGAAGAGGGCAAGGAGGTTCTGCAGCCGCATGCAAGATTCTTTATTGAGAGGGAGAGGAGTGTTGTTAGTGTCAAGTTTGATCCGCCTGTGTAAGTCTCGTGGCGTCCACGTTTATCTTATAGCGTTGCGAGCGTATCCTAATCTCTTGGATAGGTCCGGCAGATTCATCCTCTTAAAGCTCTGGAGCCCAGCCAAGGACCAGAACATCGATATCCAAAGTATCGTTGCGCACGGCTTCGCAGGACCACGATTTTTCCCTGCTACGCAGATGATGTGACAACCTTTGTAGCATCATGAACTTATTGACGTTTCTTGATGATATGAAAAGCGGCACAGACTTCACGAAGATAGACTCAGGGGACCACTTCCTTACATATTTAAGAAAATTTTAGGGAAAGCATGATACCCGATATATGCGTACACGCTTTTGGTGGACACAGCGTGCCTCTGGCGAGGAATGACCTACTTGATAAATATCAGTATCCAACTCGAAATGAAATATTTCAATTTACAATCATTTCCCTAACCGATCAAGAAAGTCTGACACAGTACGAGTAATTCAGATCCATTGATTTGATAGAGTCTGGCGCCTGCATTTCAACAAGATGCGCCTCGCTGTGGTATCCTAAGCTATAATAAAAAGAGCCTAACAAAACGTAATCCTCGACCCAACGCAAGGGATACATGAAGGCCAAAGTGCTGCTGCTGCGGGCAGGAAAATGAAGAAATGCGTTTCCAGTCAACGCTGACATATCCCTATTGCAGATAGATGCGGGCACGCCGGCCGCTGCATGCGTGAAATGGCAGTGCCCTGCGCCTGTCCTGTCCTTTTATTTCCTTACTGTCCTAACTTCGGCGCCTCCTTTCGTTCGTCTCGTATTTCGTCGTCTCTCATGTGGCCACTTTGGCAGGTAGCCGCTCCTTATCAGCATACAACCACGTCTGCAGGGTCGGATCCAGTGTTGATGCTGTTCGCCACAAAGCCTCCATAATCTTGCAGACGTATGGGCGTCTGCTGCGGTGGAAGCTCAAAATCAAGGCCGATTCCACTGTCATCGTGGCTTTGGTCCAGTTGCGCGTCTTTTGCCAGATATGGGGGCAGCTGGTGTTTCATAGGCGGAGTCTGTGCTTTTTTCGGATGCGAAGGCCCACTATTGCGGCTTGGTGAAGGCTGGCCGTATGCGTCCCTAGGCATCTGAGAGTTGGCCTGACTCTGTTCGTGATGGAATCCGTTTCTCATGTCAACGCTGCCGTAGCGGCTTTGTTCTTCGGTGGCATCGCTATAACCAGTCCTCGGTCGTGAGCTTCCGTAAATATCGTCCCTCTCGTCCATACTGAAACCTGCTTCATTTGCAGATCGCTTTTTGGGCCTCATTTCCATGGTGCTTGGAGAATTCTCCAAGAAGCCCCCTTTCTCTGCAAGCCACTGTAACATCTCGTCGACCCAAACCTTAGTGACCCACCAAGATCCGAAGCTTGGTGCCGTGGCCATGGTGATGTCACGTAAGGCAGCGGAGCTCACCTCACCAGCGCAGTGCAGCAAGACACGTGCGTCGACGCCAGGGAAGCGAGAGGCGAGGTCTTGCAAGAAAGTGGTCCAACGATCGAGCACGCCAGACGTGGAACTGTCGTCTATCTCGGGATGCCCATGTTGTAAGAAATTAGAACTAGCGCTAGAAGCGGCCTTTGCATAGATAGGTTGCATACCCTGGTACGATGTAGCTCTTAGAGGGCCCAGGAGCTCACGCACATCGTTCGTCAAGATCTGCAGAGTGCGCGTATATCCTCCATTGGGCAGACTACTCTCAACAACACTAACAGCCTTGACACAACAGACCCAGTCGTACCACATTTGGTCTCGATTAGCATCATTCGTGAGAATGTTCGCTGTCGCGTGAGCCGTGGCATTGACACGCAACAGACGGTCAATGAGTCCCGCAAAAATGGTGGCTGGACCGAGCTTCGCGTCACGGACTTGCTGAGGATGATTCGAAAAGGTATTGTTGAGGTGAGTGCCGAGTTTAGCTGATATGTTTCGGAAGGTATCAATGACCTTGGGTGGCATGACTTGTAGAGCGAGTGGCGAGACGAATCGAATCATCTTTTGATACATAAGCCAGTCACACTCTCTGACCCAGGTCGCAACATCGGGATGAGCAAGTAGCTTCTGGACTGGGACGGTCAATGTTCCGTGGAATGAAGTGAAATGGTGCCAGAACATCTTCTCTTTGCAAAATCGGAAGCAGTCGATGACGGAAATGCAATGAGTTCGGTACAAGGCTATCAATGCGTTCGCTGAATCGGGATCGGTTCCGGCAGGCAAATAGCTTTGGAGATTGGGAAGCTCGATGGGCTCATTCTGAACGTAAGGTGGCTCTTGGCCACTCGGAAACTTGAGCTGTCGACGGACCATATTCGGACTTGAGGGACCTTGATGGAGGTTTGGCAGAGAGGGATTGAGATACAGACACCCTGCAGCGTTGATTCTTGGCACTTCTTGCCGCATATTATCAGGATTGAGAGATATGTCGGGTGATGGAAAGACAGCGGTATCCGCTGGAAGCTGAGCTCTAGGTCTGTAACGCCGTCTTGGGTCAGAAAATGTACGATCTCTTCGCAACTCACGCGATGAACCAAGGGCGCTACGACACGCGTCACGGTTGATAACTCACCTTCTCGCTGCTGCGTTTTCACTTGTTCCAACAACGTATCCTAAGCCTTGATCACCCTCATGACCTTCTAATTGATCGTCTATCAAAGCAAGGTCAACATAGTGATACTTCGATTCTCTACGCATCCCCAGTCTCCGAGTCTGGATACCTGGAAATATTATTCGCACAAGTTTCCCAAAGCTGGCTGGGTTTAAAGGAGGTACTCTCTCAGTGCCGCATCTGGTTGCGTAATGAGAGAAAACCCTAGTTCGTGGGACTGCGCTGTTGCTTTTTTGGCAGACAGTGTTCAGCCTGACAAAACAGTCAGCCCGCGAAGATTACCAATTATGGTAGTCGCTAATCTCACCAGTTCATCGCAAATATCTGTTTGGTTTTCTCCGATTTGGGTCCTCGCTCGTTTGCAAGGACTGCAGAAGCAACGTCCTTTAAGTCTCGGTGCTTGTTTTCCGCGAACAGTCTTCTGAGCTCCTGGTCATTGGCAATACTTGAGGCAGAACCTTTCTTCTTCCTCATTTCACCGGTCCCGCTCTCGTCTTGTGTCTGATCGTCTTGGAAGTTTACAGCAGCAAATTGAGGGGGCCCTTGACTATCATATGAATAGTGGTGATTTGACATAGGCCTCATGCCATCGTGAGTCTGGTCGTATACATGATCTACGCTCACTGCTCGCGTTCCGGAGGCATGGTCCTGTAGCAACGGATCAATTGCATATCCTTGGTTGGGGTTCGTCAACTGGTGCTCGGATCGGGTAATCATCTCCTCAGCAGTATATTGCAAGGCTTGGGGATGGCTTGGTGGTAGGTAGGCGGACTCCGACCCTTGCCGATACTGCTGCGGTGGTGGGGCGCTTGCAGTGGGGATACTCGTCGTCGATGCGCGGGATATCGGTCTTGGGCGGCTGCTCGTCGTAGAGCCAGACGTACTGGATCTTGCTCTGGCAAACGCACTGGCCATCTTGAAAGGCTCGGTCTCAACTTGCGACTCTGTCAAGCAAAAGTCAGCCCTGCGACCCATGCAAATCACCAGGTCAACAAACACACTAAGCAGACAGGCGTACAGGGTATCGTAGGAGGGACCCACCGTGGCAGTAGCTAAAGGCCACCGGTGAGAGGTCCCAAGAATAATATCGCCAGATGAGCGAGAACACGGAGGAGCTTCAAGCGAGCAGGTGTCGAGAGCGTCGAGTTGTTTATGGAAGTGGCTGGCTGGATGAAATATAGTCTCGGACCGCGCACGAAGAGGTAGGTGTTAGGAGGGCCAGCAACAACTCTGAATAGTTCTTTCCTCAGGTCTAACCTGCTCAAGGAGGCCTGAAAGCCCTGAAATGGTTGGTGGTGCCTTCGAATATTTGGTGGGAATCTTGGTAAACAGTAGGGTCGTCCTAGTGATGGAAGATGAGTCCCAGCGCTAGTGCGAAAAGGTCTTAGCGCAGCTTTACATCATCTCTACGCCTAATTAAATACATGTCCCATCAAAAACAAACTTGCTTTAGCACAACTCATCATCTTCGCATTCGCAACGGAACAACCACTTATAAGTCCTCGGCCATCCTTAATTCCCGATACATCTTTCGAACCTGATCTGCAGTCATGTCGTTCCAAGATAGAACACAGCACCAGATCGGTCAAATTGATAAGGAGGTACGTCCAGAATAGCTTGCGATAGCTCTCAAGTCCGACGATAGCTACTTTCCTACCTTCGGACCAACATGGCAAGAACTCTACTGATATGGAGTGACTACAGCTGTCCAAGTACCCTATGCTCAACAACTTTGAGAAGCAGACCTCCGTCCCTAAGGTGTACGCTTTCCTTGGCCTTGTTGGGATCTACTTCTTCTTGATCTTCTTCAACATTGCTGGCGAGTTTCTTGTGAACTTTGCCGGCTTCCTCGTCCCTGGATATTACTCTCTCGAAGCGTTGTTCAGCGCAAGCAAGGTTGATGATACCCAAGTAAGCTCCTATGGCTCTTCTCCATCCTAGAACGCCAAGCTGACTGAATCCGTTATAGTGGTTGACCGTAAGCGACACCTGCTGTGTGCTGCACACGATGAGAAAAGCTATTGACAAGTGGTAGTACTGGGTGGTATATGCCTTCTTGACGGTCTTCGAGAGTGCAGTAAACGCCGTTTACTGGTTCCGTACGTTTATTTTCCGGAAACCTTCACGAGGTTGTCACTGACATACCAAAGCCTTCTACTACACTTTCAAGTTCGTCCTCGTTTTGTGGATGGCTCTCCCTCAGACTGGGTACGTTGCTATCACTACTTCATGAATCGAGCACGTGACTGACTTCTCCATGGCAGTGGTGCTCAAATGGTCTTCCGATCCTTCATCCAGCCAGTCTTCTCCCGCTTCTTCTCTCAGACTGGATCTACCGCGGCGAATCTCCGATCCCAAGCTGATCAGGCAACCAAGCCCCACGCTATGTAAAGCGTCTTCTCAGAGTGAGCTCTGGCGACCCTAGCAGGTTTGGTAGAGTAAACCATGGAAAGATTTTCAACCTAGCAGCGGGTTCTATTGAAACACGCGATGGACAGGGTCGTGAGTGCACTTGTTGGCTGGCAAATGTTTACCGATACGAAGGAGGTATGCGATCACATCAAAAGGCCAAGCATACATGATGCGTACGATCATTATCTCTTCTGTTTGACGTAGTGTATTAGCTAGCAGTGGCTGCCATGCACTATTATGAGTATCAGTCTGCTGTACTCTTATGAAACAATTTCACATTAAGCATCAAGGAAGAGCGAAGATTGCAATTACAATGTGCCATGTCGACTAATGCTATTCTGACCTTAGATTGCTGCCGATACTGATATGGAAAGCATATCTAATTGTGCTTATAAGCCTCTGACCAGTTAACATTGTCAGAAGATTCCGATGCTCCTGCCCCAGCCCTCGACTCGTGGATTCAACTACGATCAATCAGAAATGCTTGTGCGAATAAGGGAGTTGACGGATTACCTCAATGTGATGTGGAAACGGATTTGTCTCGCTCGTCGTTATGGGGGGTATATGGTCTTTGTCCCGATTCACTATCGTAATGATCTTCATCGCCGTCTTTTGCAGCGTTGAGCCAACTGCTTTGATGACTTTCGTCCGTTCTAGCAAGCCATCAGCACACATGGAAACCCTACGGGCTCTCCGTTGTCAGAGTCCTACCAATTTCCGTCTTTGGTGTAGCCAGTGTGACCTCCAAGCACCACGATTCCCAGCAGACCTCCTCGTCTCCCTTTGCTCCGCCTGTGAACCAGTTCAAGCCTCCAGCTTTCCTTCTCTTCTTCTCAAAGAACTCTACTACTAGCGAGCCTCGTACGCTGCTCTTCGGCGAAGAAGTAGATGATAATTGTCGTATCAGCTGCCCAACGCGCGTATCTATCAATGTCTCAAGCTCAGGGTCTGCGACCAGAGGTAGAGTGAATTCAAGGACTTCGAGATATGAAGGTCGGACGGAAGGAAAGTAGCGATGAAAGAAGATTGTATGGAGTATACCTAGCTGGGTCAGCGCGTTGGTTCATCTACATGAGAGGCTTGCGCGCACCTCGAACGATGTCCTTGATGCAGGTGGGGTCCGCGAATACTTCCAGTATGTACTGTGGTGGTTTTCGTTGTTCCATAGCACAGGTCTAGCTGTCAGCCCTTCGAATGCATGACTGATGCTACTCCCAAGCTCGGACGATATGCATGGGAGCTTATCACCCAGTAGAGAAGAGGGTAATCGCGGTAGGTCACTTGGACCCCACCAATTATGACCTCGGCTCTGGGCGCCAAGCGCCTCAGAAGCAGGGCTACATTGAAGTGATTGTATTCTCGTTCCCAGCCTATCAGCGGCATTGCTATCCTGTTCACTTTCATATGCTGACTACGACAGCTTCATCTCGTTCTACTCAGAGCTCTAAGCTGTGAAAGCCCGGCTTCTTGGTGAGAGCCTGCGTTCTTGAAAGAGAAGTATGATAGATGTTACACGGCGATGGCTTCGGCGGAATCGAACGGGCTTCGCAATAGGTTTTGGAGTACTTGGTGTGGGCTATATTGCAGGCCAATATGTCCTCTCGAAAATCACAGAGGCGAGGGAGCGTATGGCCGGTGACCGCATAGCCAAAGAGAAGTATGCGCCAATGCAACGCCCCTGGAAACAAGGCCTCGATTGACACTGCACAGCTTGCGTCGACGATTTCAACATAACCAAGAAGACTGCACTATTACAGTCCTAGAGCTTTTACCTACTGTATCTGAACATATAATTGAAGCACAGCCATCGGAAAAGATACTAGAGGAGCTACAGCATAAGAAAGCGCAGAGATTGGGAAGGGGAGGCACATCAGATGTAGCGCCCTCGGATCTTTCGTCAGGAACTCCGAGTGCGGCAGACGAGGATGGGAAAAGCTTGTCAAGCTTCCAAAGCGAAAGCTATGTGCATGCGAGCCAGATGGGGGCGTCAAGTTCGGGCAATGGTGAATCAAAACCACCAAAGAACAAGGCGCAGCTGTGGAGTGAGCTTAAGATCAGCTGTACGTACCAAAGCTCCCCTTCTGTTGGCTCTTATTGACAAGCCCCAGCACTTACAAGAGCGTTCACTCTACTGTATACAATTGCCTTATTGAATTTATTGACCCGGATTCAACTTAACCTCCTTGGCCGAAGAAACTACCTTTCGAGCGTCGTATCACTTGCTACGCAATCACCGCAAGATCCTACAATAATTCTTGAGAATCGCGACGATTATAATGTCGAACAAGCGTGTGGCAATGACTTTGAGACGAATCGTAAATATTTGACCTTTAGCTGGTGGCTACTCCATAAAGGATGGAGGGAGATTATGGGCAATATCGAGAAAGCAGTCAAAGAAGACTTTGGTCCTCTGAATCCAAGAGAAGATGTTTCACTTGAGAGAATGTCGAGCCTGATACTAGACGTACGGAGGAAGGTTGAAGGCGCAACTCCAGAAGAGCGCAAGTAAGCAATCCTTTCCTTGACAAATAGCACACATACTGACTTGTAAGGACTCGCGAATGGCTGCATTTCGTTCTGCCACCGCTCGACCAGGAAGACAAGGTTCTACGAGACTCTGGCATGTCCACTCCTCCACCACCACCACAAGCGCCTACACTTCAAGACCCAACATCAATGCCATCTCCACCCGCTTCCCCTGCATCTACTTACTCGATATCGCCACCCCTCCGGCGGCTTCTCGACGAGACATCCGATATCATAGACTCCCCTATGTTCACACACGTCCTCACACTATTACTCGACGCGACCTTCTCCCAGCTCGCTGATAAGAAACTTCGTTCCGAAGCTTACAAGCTCCCCCCTCTCGCCCTGGAGCCGGATCCTGCAGCAAGGATCACAGAACTGACCGATGTTGACCCAGCGACCGCTTCGGCAAAGCTGGCGAATATACTGGCTGTTATGACGAAAGAGGCCCACAAAATTGGCAATGGTGTACCTAATGAATACGTGCAAGCTATGGAAGGCGTCAGCGAACTGGAAGGCTTCGCAGCGGTCGTCTACAGTAGTAATTTTGAGTTCGAGGCCGGATTCCAAGCCAGTGTCAGCCCTGATACTATAGCATTGGGAAGCGGAGACGAGGCCAATCCAAAGGAGCAGCGTCTAGAAGAGATGTCTGGTGCCGAGGCGGAAGAAGCCTCGAGGGTCGAGAAAGGTAGCGGCATAATGGACAAGGCTATTGGGGTTGTTGATGCAGCGTGGGAAGGATTCGAGAGCGTTTGGGGGAAAGTGACAGGCAGAGGCGGCGACTCATTGACGGGGTAAGTGGCTAAAGCATCCTCAAGCCAACGCCATATTTTCGTCGAGAAATTGCGCAGCAAGGTTTCGGTATACCCAACAATCTAGGGACATCTATTGCCGATGCGTCTTGTGAACTGCTATTGTAAAGGATGCCGGCGCATGCGGACCCTTCGAAGATGCCGTGGCGAATAGACGACTCTAGCGTAGGATGCGGTGGCTGTGTATGCATTTTCCTGCATGGTGAAATCATTAAGCCCAAGGCGGAAAGAGCGGTCCTCAATGAGTCACGTGATAATACCGGGGGACGTATTTTCACACCACTGCCTCGCAGATTTCTTTACGAAGAGTATCCTGACCTGCGATCTCGACACCCAACAGCACTCATCTTACACCAAGTATAGCAGCCTTCCTGGGTTAGTAGCCTCGTGACCTTCAACATGCCAGTAACTATCAAGCCAGCCGAAAACAAAAGAAAAATCATCCGACCAAGACTCCAGGCCAAAACGTCCCTTGATTACTTGTACAATGCGTGCTGAAAGGAGAGTCGTCAGTGTCGCGAACTGCTCCAGTCTTCCTTCGATCTCGAACCCCAGGTACGTCGTGTCGGAAATATCTTTTCCGAAAGAGTGCCCAGAGATCCGATTGAGACAACTGATCTTAAATCGTTCATCGGTCCGCCAATTCAGTCATCTACCCGTCCCAGAACGGTTTCGTCCTGTCAGCCATTGAAGCCTACAGCTCCCATCACCACCTCAAGATCCGGCCAGAAGATGATAGCCTTTCTTCCCTATTTAAAATCCTCTTTGGAGTCTCAAGGCTTGTTTCTGAAGTGGGATCGTGGGTTCTTACCCCAAGACTATTCCCGAGAAAGCTCTTGTTACCCAATATCTCGTCCTAAAGAAGTAATGCTGACTCGAAATCTTCTAGTCTGGTGTGCCATTCTTTCACAGCTGAGCCTTTAGATCAATGCCAGTGCGGAAGATGTCCGCGGGAAGTTCGTCGCTCACGAGGGAAAAAAGGAATTGAAAGTAACATTCGCTTCCGGTAATCGCTACTCTGTTGACTATCGAGTCTTTGCAGAACAGATTGCCTATCTGATCGAGAAGAACGTCGTCGACCCACAATTGCGAAATTGGATGATGCCGACGTTCACTACTACCACCAACCATGATACCGTTATCGCATCGATCTTGATGATGGGCTCTATGCAGAAATACTTTGACTACAAGTGCCAAATTCACTGCGGTCTTCCGTTTGTGACTCTACTAGGTGAGAAGGCCGATTGGAAACTCGTGTTAGAGAAATTGGAAAGGTTGAAGACTTTTGGAGAGGAGCCTACCCAATTCTACGAGCTTTTGAAGCCGGTAATATCGCGTTTTGTCAAAAGCTTCGACGAGCCAACCTCAGCGGATACGATCAGCTGTTGGCAAAGGATCGCACATTTCATTGCAGATGGAAGTGGTCCAAATTACTATTCTGGCTGGAGTACGGCTTTCTGTTTCTGGGATGAGAAGGGGAAATGTATGTATCGGGCAGGTCTCATTGCAGACACACTAGGCGAAGAATATGTTGAGTCGAACCGGTTGTGCCTTGATGGGGTGGAGTATCACCGGGTCGAGTCCGACGAGGTTCCTCCTGGCTATACTTCTGTGCCTGTGAGGATTGATGATCAAGGCGATGAATTCGATGCAATGATGGTTGCGGGATCGGTTGGCATCAAAGCTACTAGCAGTGGGGACAGTGGAGCTGGAGCTGGGCTGGATACCATGAGTGCCATGACTGCTTGGTGGATGTTTGAGAAGAAGAAGGAGTCAGAGGGAGAGTCATACATCGGAGGGACTGCCTAGATACAGAGAGTATGATGTCTATTGTGGCCACAGTGGCCGTGGTGAGTCCTCGTCCCCTGATAGGCATGTGCCATCCATATTGTTCTGGCGTTTTGGCGATAGTCTTTTCATTTGTTCCATTCAGTACATGCATCAGAGCTCGGATAAAGTATGTATGTTTGATCTTCCGTTGCTAGGTCAACTTTGTCCTTCCCTATTCTCTGATATCGATGGCCAGCGAAATAAAATTCTTGCCTTATGGTGGGAATCCACGTTGTCCATAATGATTCGTTGAGACAAACGTCGTGGTCTTGTCGCTCGAACGAGAGTTGCCAATTACATCTGTTGCCGACTTTGAAGAATAAAGTATTGCCGAAACATTATAGACAAAGGTTGCCAGCAGGTGCGTAAAGTACTCCGCAAACGGACAAAAGGTTTTATAGCGACTCGTTCTTGGGGTGCCTCCTTGTTGTGTTACAACACTCATTGTTCCCGTGACCTGCCAAAAATGCTTCGAGCTCTAGCTATCCTCATTTCTCTTCTCTCGATCCACAATTCCAGACACCACTAGTATCGAGCCATGCCGTTGGTGCCGTCTTCACAGAGATTCGGGAGGGTATCCAAATTCTAGCGCAATTGTCAATCTATCTACTCTTTACGAGACGTTCGCCATGGTCACCACTCCCGGAATGGCGGAGAAACTTCCCGGAGCCTCTAACAACATCGATCAGCTCGAAGTTGCAGAAGTTATACCTCAACCTTGGTTTTCCAGTAATCCTCGCAGGCCCAACGTGCAAACCCTGGTATCAACACATCAGCAACCATGCCTATGCCGACTAGATCCCAGGCCAACACGTCTTTGCCTCTTTACCGGCTGCCAATCGAGATACGAAATGACATCTACGACCTCGTCTTCCCCTCGTCAACCCTACGCTTGATCGATCAAATGATAGTTCGCCCTTACGAAACGTCGGTAATTAGAACACGATCGACAGCCTTGCTGAGGACTTGTCACGCGGACAAACAAACCGCGGTTTGCATCGAAAACATTGTGGCCAACTGCCTTCTTCTCCGGACCTTGACTCTGCATCTGTTTTCTGATCTCTGCTTCCTACCAGATGTATAGGGGGCAGGAGAGGGACTTCCTTAGATCAACCCTGGACAGAAATGTCTCGTACAATCATGGTAAGGAGTATACGGTCAACGCGCTCAAGAAACTTCGGGTGGGGGATACCATTACAATTATCGCCCTTGCAACGGAGGAGAGTTGTATTAGTCTCCGTAGGACTACTGCAATGGCGCCGCTGAAGCAATGGCAAACGCTGAAGCTTGGTAAGTGGCCGGGCATTAGTATCACTGGGAAACAAATTTGGGCAACCAAATCTCTGATTCGTGAAATGGGCGCTTTATGACGGTGATATCGATATCCACATCTGTTGTTTCCAGCCTCAAGGGTCGAAAGGTCTGCATTTGGCCGGAACACAGCGTCGTCAGGGATGAAGAATATCACTATGACAGCGACGCCTCTGAGGGTGATGATGATGATCTATTTACATCGTTGTTTATGTAACACTCTGATGAGGTTGGCGATGTGGGCTGCTGCGAAGGAGATTCGGGTATGTGGTGGGAGGCTAGCTCTGCAATAGGCGAAACCCATACCTTCCATAATAGACATAATGTAATGCAGAGCTCAGCATGCCGGTCATCCATGCTTGCGTGTTATTGTGGTTGCTGCCGCAATCCAGAGAAGTCGAAACCTTTTATTGGCATTTCCTTGAACGACATACTAATGTGACTTGGGTATGGATACTGTTCTAAATCGCAATCATTATTCTCACCCCTTCCCCACCGTCTTTGGCGTCCAACCCTGTCTCAGAGTACTCATCCTAGGCGTCTTACCCTTACCTTCCCACAACCCAGTCGGCGTCTTAGGAGTTCTACCAACCCTACCCAACAGACTCTGCGCAGCATGCGTCATCCCGCCCTTTGCAATCCTCGGACTACTGGTAAATCTTGGCACTGGCGTCTTCAGCTCCGCCTCTCTACCCTTGATCCTCTTCCCTTTGGCAACCTTATCTACCATACGATGATGCAGCGCTTCCCTTTTACTGCTTTCTGAAAGTTTGAAGGGGTTGGGCGTGCTGTCGCCGTTACCTAGTAGGAGCGGGGATGCAGAGGTTGAGGGTTCAGGCTCGGAGTCGACGTATGCGTAGCCATTGACTCGAGGAGTCGATGCACCGTTGAACGACGCTTCTGAAGCTGTGGGCCGCGGGCGGCCAGCTATAGCATCTCGGACTGCGGAGAGGGAGGGGGAGAGCGGGACTGAGGGGTAGTGGTCGGATAAGGTGGTGGAGTTGGATGGGGCGATGCGAGTGTTGTCGTAGACCACTGCTTTTGGGGGCGCGAGAGAGGTTTCTTGGGCTTTCTGAGCGACGGTCTGGAGGGAGTCCTCGATTGAGCTGGGACCGAACATGAGATTGTTGTCTGGGCGGGAGTTCCATGTGTCTGGCATTGCTGGGCGAATATCTTTGGGTTTGATGATAGCAAGCTCTTTGCCATCCAAAGCTTCTTGTGTAGCTTTGCTGCCAGCGAGTAGTGCTTCCCGCTTTCTGTGGGCAATCTGGCGTGGCGCTGGAATTTTGTTGCCGTTCCACATCCAAGCATGCTTTTCTGCTCTTTTTAGGTTCTGTTTGTCCAGCAGCTTATAGAAGCTTTCATTGTCTTCGCTTGTGTACTTCTCTTGAAAAGCACCGAGGCTCATATTCGTATCAATTTCAGGGTTCTCTGTTTTGGTGCTTGCGATTGTAGAGTCGGACATGACAGACATGGGCGTGTCGCCTTGCCATGCTCTCGGTGTTTCTCCACCTTTACCGTACAATACTGAAGACGGAGTCATGCTTGTACCTCTCCTTCCTCGTAACCTTCTTCCATCAGGTCCCGGTGTCATTATTTCTGTGAGTTTTCTCCCCGCAGAGGCAATCCATTCACTATCTCGTGAGTCGAGCGCGTCGAGGTAGTCTTGCTTCGACTCTGTCTCTAGCAAACCAGGGAAGAAGTCCCGGGCTATAATATGCGACAGGGCATCTGTGTAGTCGTCCTCATCTAGTACTTTAGCAGGGCGTTTTATTCGCTTTGGAGGTGGTGGTGGGGGCATGAGAGAGGTGTCCATAGAGCGCTTCGTGAGCGCCATTGATGGTGATAATGATACCATTATGGTAGACTAAGGCATCGATTCTGAGGAGACACAGGAGGTTATCATAAGGTTTTCATAATATTAAGTGCAATGATATTCGGGTCAGAAAGTGAATGAATCACACGTCAAACAGGGCAACCGCAGCCGGACAAGCCACAAGCGGGCGCTAATGCGGGTCGCAGATCCCCTACTCGGTGTTTACTACAGTAAAATATTGAGTTGCTGTTCAATTAGCATGGTATCCATCGAGATCGAAACCGCGCTCAAGGAGACTACGGAGGATCTTGAGCCTGTAAAGGAAGCTAGCCGACCAGTGCACAGACCAATAACTATACGTAACCCACCCCACACCTACCTCCACCTTACGCTCATTACATCCTCCGCCTTCAGCCAACCCAGCTCCAAAGCTCCACCCATCGACATCCTCACAGCCCGCACTTATCTCACATCAGCCCTAAATCAATTCTTAGGCCTGACTGGCACCGCCATTCCCGTCGACTTTCTCAAAGTCGAAGGAAGAGATGTATGGATTAGGGTGCCCCGAGAAGACGGCGCTGCGGTTGTGGGCGCAATGAGTCATTTTATGGGAAGTAATAGTGCTGTCAGTTGGAGAGTGAGAGGAAAGGGAGACTGGTTGGGGGCTGTGGGGGCGGGGGATGGGTCGCAGCTGTTTGAAACTTGAGCACGTGCCGCGGTTGACTTGCAAGAAAGGACGCTCAGAATGAACTTGGAGACATGGAAAGATGTGTCAATCTTGGATATGCTCATTTGTTTCTAGCCACTATGGTACAAGATATGTATTCTGGACAATCCAAGCGGAGCCAATGCAGGGCGCTCGCCAACTACCTGATATGCAGAAATGAACGCTGGTATGGTGATCAATGTCGCTAAATCGGAGGATGGTGAGGTCAGTATATGATCTGAGATACTGTACTCTACATCATGGACGTGAGCGAGTTTTGAGCATATGCCTATGAGGGTGTCAGTGACTGTTGGAACGATGAAAGGGACCATGGGCTAACCATAGGCTTGATATCAGGATGAGGAACAGCATCGAATTTGTGAAACTCCAACTCATGCTCCGGTCCAATGTTGATATACGCTCCTTTGTTCTCTGTGCTATCGCAGTACTTTGGTGCCGAAAAGACCGTGATGCAGTGGCCACCATGCTCCACTTCGTATCCTTCCATTCGCACTTCATGGCTTCGGATAATGGCTTCTAGTCCGTTGTTTTCACAGAACCTCTTGGTGACGTCGGGGCCAAATTGCAAACCCACACCGCGCTTGCTGGGTCCACGACCAGGCTCTTTTTGTGGGTCAGTCCAGAGCATCTCCATCATCAGTCCAGCCTGTCCCGGTTGTCGCTGCTTATGTCTATCAAGCTTTCGAACATCGTCTAGCGTGATCTTATCATCTGAGAACAAGCCGCCGTGTAATGTGAAGTATTTCTTGCCGATCAGAGTCGCAAGTGGTAAAGCTGAAAAGGATTCGGAAAACAACTTGAACACACGCTCTGAATATTTGGCTTTACATTCGCCTTCGAAACCATACACTCTATTCATGTCATTCGTCTCATGGTTTCCACGATTTAGGAAGAAGGCCTTGGGATGTATCCATTTGTAGGCGTAGAGCAGGAGAGCGATCTCCGTGGACCAGGAGCCTCGGTCGACGAAGTCACCATTGAAGAGGTAGTAATGCGATTCGGTAGGGAAGCCGTTGAGTCTGAAAAGTTCCATAAGATCGAAGAATTGACCATGTGTGTCTCCGCAGACTGTTAATTGGTGGCCTTGCTGCACCTCCATCTCCACCATTGTCGGCTCGTCATAGACAATCTTCCGCACAGCTGCTAATATTTGGAAGACGTATTTCCGGTGAAGCTTCTTGCCATTCTTGAACCTCGTGATCATATCATCGATAAAGTCCTGCGTCATCTCTTGTCCCAATCTTGCTCCATCGTAGCTTGCATCAACAGCCAATGAATCTATTTCGAGTCCTTCGAAAGCTGATGGTTCGTCGTCGACTTCGATAGCACGGCAAAACTCCAAATGCTTCATGGCTTTGTCACACTCTGCGAGTTTGAGCTTTGCATCTTGATTTCTCGGTTCTAGCTTCACAACGGTCTTGAAATCTTTCAGAGCTTCTCGAGAATGTAATATAGCTGTGTTAGCGACTGCTCTCCGATAGTAGGCCTGCCAAGCGTTAGAATTGTGTATTATCTTCGAGATCCAAGTCTATTACTTTGACATATCTCGAGTCCAGGTCGATAGCTTTAGTGGCATCAGCAATTGCGTATCCGTACTGTTCCAATTTGCTATTGGCCTGCAAACACGGCTTCGTCAGCAAGATAGCTCTAACATCTTCATGAGAATGGGCAGAAGACCTGTGCTCTATTGCAGTAATATACTGGATCCTGATCGTACAGATCTATAGCTTTTGTGTAGGCTTCTATGGCGTTTAGCCATTCATGAGCAGCAACATATTTGTTGCCTTGAGCTTTCAGCTCAACGGATTCTTCTTTAGCGCCCATGTTGTACACGACAGGAAGTATTAGATATTAAGTGTACAGTGGTATCCAATAGACAAGTGAACCTGTTTGTCAGAAATGTATGTAGTGTGAGAATATCTGAGATTGTCATCACTACGCTTCGCTTAAATAAAATAAGATTGTTGCCGCTTCGCGGAAGATTGTTACCGCTTGGCTTGGCTTGGCAGGAGATTATGGGTCCGGTCCAAAACCTGTCTTGATTAATACAAAGAGGCCGATTAGGATCGATCACTTTTTGGCTCTGGAGATCGGGACATGGTTGATTCTCGGGCCGTCCCCGAGCTAGTGGTCGCGTGGTGGCGCCTCTAATAATTGGTCAATCTTCAGCCTTGAATAACTCATTGTTTCAAGATCCAGCATTTCAAAATCTCTGTCCCCACTTTTTATCCTACAGGAAAGACTCAAAATGTCTGCTTTTGTGCCTGGTAACCAGCAGCGCTATCTTCGCGCCTGCATGGTCTGTTCTATCGTGCAAACTCATGCGGTATGTTGTCTCGTGCATCGAAACTTACGACGTCCCTCGTCCAGCGCTATAAGATACTGATTCTGCTCTTCTACAGCGCTTCCTCCGCGAAGGTTGCCCCAACTGCGAAACCTTTCTCGGCCTCGCCAACTCTACAGAAGCGGTCGGAGAATGCACATCTCAAGTCTTTGAAGGACTAGTGACGCTAGCGGACCCTTCGACGAGTTGGGTGGCCAGATGGCAGAGACTGGAGAGCTGTGTGCCGGGTGTCTATGCGGTCAAGGTTGTGGGGACGTTGACCGACGAAGTGAGGCAGGCTATCGAGGATGCTGGGGCGAGATATATCCCGTGAGTAATGCGTCCACACCCGTACGCCAAAGAATGGGGTGCTGACATGTTTACAGGAGAGACGGTACAGCCGATGATGACGAAACAGGTTAAGCGCACCGTGCGATAAGCAATGGGAATTGGAGTATTGCGAGCATTTGGTATGGCGCTTGGCGATATCTTTTACTAGAGGCAAATGCGAATACCCTGGATGAGCTAGATATTGAGTATGATGAACTACGATTATGAGCTCCTTCGCTTTCCGTGAAAACGAGGGATCCTAAAACAAATTGCTGTGCTTGTACCATCGTCTTTTTACTACGTAGCTACTATACATTGCTGACTGTTAGCGTTGACTTATTCGAGATCGTCTCAAAGCTTTCGCCCATTCTGTGGATATTTGGGGATGAAAATGCCAGGATTCAGATTGTGCATTCTTATTACTACTACTGAGCGGGTCATCGCAAATTTGTGTTAGTCGTTTTCTCAATCATGGATCCCAATATTGCAAGGCTTCTGAAAAACTAATCTGCAATTTCTGCGATACGCGTCTTAGGTCGGGTGGACATCTGTGTAAAGCTGGCCAGTGGTGAAAGAAAATTCTCGAGCACTATGTATACAAGCGATGAAAGATTTGAGAGTGAAAACGTTGAAACTTTTTTTGTGTTAGAGCTGATGAGCCGTAGGCGTCGTAAAGACAGATTATATTGCCGACACTAGACTTTTGATGAATCTCGTCGGCGGCGTATAAACGTAAAGGGTTGGCATAAAACGGAGTGGAGAATTGAAGATATGGGAGATGCTGAAATTGTGCCTCCGATGCCATGCGCTCGTGGTTGCGTGTCAATATCGTGCTGGAAATACGCTGAACGCTGCAGGACAATTGCCACCACATAAATTCGTTGCGTATGAAGTGCGTAGTATCATAGAAAATCGTCGATCCTGACTCCCCTTCTTTCTTGTTGGGATTATCCTTTCGTTCTTATGGGTCTCTTCATTCTGGTACTGCTGAGCCTGTCTGTGGTACAGCTGCTGGTGCCGTTTCTGGTTTCGTTGTTGCCGAGTCGGTTTGCGGTGCATCTGAAGGTAATGGTGCTGGATCTGGTGTTGCTGGAACAAATCCTGGTGTTGTCCTTCCAGTTCGAGATGCTGAGTAGTCACCCTTAAGGGTCGAGCTACTTTGTGCAGTGTCCGCTCCACCTTGAGTAGCATATTCCCGCATACCGGACAATAGACTTTCGCGAGCAGGGAAGTCTGTGCTTTGTGTTTCAGGAATAGTACTTCTCGCAGACTCCTTCTCATTGTCGATTTGCATCTGATCCACTTCAGTTGCGGTAGCCTCGAGGGCGAGGTCTCTCTCAAGAGCCAGAGTCGGTTTGATCGGTGCTACTCTCGGTGCTGCCTTTGGTCTTGCTTTTGTTTTGCCCGTAGAGTCTTTGCCTGCAGTGCCAGTCTTAGGTTTGGTAGGCGTAAGCATTTCTTCACCCGCCACGCCCTCCAGTGATGGTCTGGGTGTCTTGCGTTTTCTGGGCAAAGGGTAGACTTCACCGCGCTCTGCAGCTTCCCGTACTCTTTGCTCGTACTCTGCTTTGCTTGGTCTTCCGCGCTTCTTTCCTGCTCGCTCTTCAGCATTTGTCGCGGGAGCAGTCGGAGCAGCTTGGAACGTAACAAGCTCGCCGGTGGCATTGACCGGAGGGAAGTTGGACTGTTGCGGATGTAGGGCTCGATCTGTCACCGAGCTCGGCGCATCATTGGGTTGCGACAGTTTCTTCCTTGGCTCTGGGGCTGGCATTTGCTGCTCAAGGAGGTAAGGCTGGAACGAAGCTGGGGGGCCAGCCGAAGAGCCTAAGAGGGTTTCGAAGGCTCTCGAGCAGTCCGAGAGGGTGCGTCCTGCGAAGCAGATGTGTTAGCTTTCGACCTGCTTGACAAGCCTTAAGTAGGCCAGCCGGGGAGTGTGAATTTCCAAGCGGCTGGTCTGCGTCGCAAGCACGCCCAAAGATCCTACGCACCATTTGGCAAGGCCATCTCCATCCAGCTTGGAGCGATTCCCCTCTCCCGTATGAAGTTGAGAAGATCAGTGGGGGGTATTGAGGACGCTTTGAGGATTTCGGCCAGAAAGTAACGCTGTAACAGCCAAGTGCAGTGGTCAGCTTCGGTGGTCTTGGTTGGCACGTTGTGATTTAGATGAGCCATTTCATGTGCCAGAGCCTTACGGCCTGTGACCCAAGTATTTTGAAGAATTTCACGTACTTTTTCGCGTTCGTCGAATGGTTGTTCGGGGAAAGCCATGGCAAGTATTATTATGGGTGAAAGGTTGAACCAGGAGTGCGTTAAATGAGAGGGTAAGTTCGCAGACTTATGGGTCACGTAACAAGGTCTTAGGAAGACGTCGAGTGGTTAAAGAAAGCATATAAGCCTCAAAGCCTCACGGAATAGCTGAGAGCCCAAATTACCGCCGAATGGAAGCCATTAATGACTGTGAATATGGAAACGAATGTGATGGTAGGGCCGCCCCATTATAAAGGTTTCTAAAATCTCCTAGAACGAAAGCTGAGATATGGCATGAATGAAGTGAATGCAGAGAAAAGAAGAAGCAGGAACGCGGATTTGGTTCTCGCAGTAAGGATTGGCTCTGAAGCTGCAGCTTGCAGTAGGTTCGCTCTCGAGCCGCGTTCTAAGTGGTTAAAATCCCCCATGCGAGACCCCTGACTCTCCATCAGCAGCATTTGATCTTCATCATTGATTCATGATCTCAACGACAAAATCTTGTAGTGAGTGTACGGAGGTACTCTTTGGGCAATACTCCTGAGGATGAACATCGAGTTCGGAACGATTTGGCAAGCGACGTCCACTGCTGCCACAGTATTGGTCAACAGGCCCAAAGTCACCGTCGAATCAACACTCAGAGCAACCCCCAGCCTAGACGGTCTCCGGCGGCCGCCCGCACCAACACAATCTATCGCCTTCGCCTAATTTATTTCGGATCTGCAGAGGAACCTGCATTGATGTGGCGAATAGATCAAAGGAAGAATCTTTGCTCGACGAATCTACGTTTTGGAGCTTACTCTGCTTCCTCCGCCTGGGTTTTATATCCTCCTGCTTCTTCGGCCGTGCGCCCGAACCTGGACCCAATAGGCCCATTGACCAGTCTTGTCCAGACACATCACCATGCCACGTCGTCGTCGGCTCTAGAACTTAGGCTTGTATTCAGCGCTCACCGCCTCTACTCTACTGTCTTTGCCAAGGGTACATATGGTGGAATCGAACAATGTCATTCAGTATGTCGACCATTGTTGTCACATGATGCAGGTATCTGGTGTTTCCTTCAAGCCAGCGAGCCTCCTTCCTGTTGTGCTGATGGCTTTGGAGAACGGTTTCGTGCTGGCAGCATTACTGCGTCTTCTATTTCCCTACGACGCTATGCATGTATCTAGATACCAAGAATAATTGAAGTTGAATTTCTCCATGCTGGAAAGTTTGCGACGCGACTTGCCGAGATATGAATCTTGCCCCATGCTCCCCCAAATCCGTTGAAATAATCTCACCACTGTACACAAAAGCGAAGCATTGAATCTTAGGTGGTAATGGGAGGTCGTTGAATCGTTGCGCTTTGGCTGGATTCGAGCGAAGCTACTCAGAACGAGGTCTAGGCAACTGGTGAGAGGGTCCTTGAAGAAAAAGATTCTCTTCCAAATCCACCAACCCTTACATTCACTCCTTCCCCCCCGGCAATCGTACTGCTCTTAATGAAAGTCGCCAATTCTTGGAACCATTCTCTTCCGTATTACTGTCGCCTCAGTCGCTCCTTTTAGTGGCGTGCAGCTTGGAATACCCTAATCTTGCAACGGAGGTGTCGTACCCATACAGCCTCATAATATCGCCGAACTAAATCACTTTCACCAACCCTGACCACTGTTGTGTTCTGCAATGTGCGGGATCCCCCGGCAAGCTTGTCTGTTACCTTTCACCCTCCTCTGTATAAGAGCTTCAACATCAACACTGGAAGACTTGTACTACCCACATCGGTCCCTACACTATGACTGAAGACAAGAGAAGCAGAAGCCGCAAAGTACTAAAAGCTAGCGTCGAAGACTTGCACTTGGAGAATGGTCACACAAAGAAAGCGCTGGGGAGGTCACGGACAGAGGAGATCAAGGAGGAGACAGCCAGCAGCAACGGGCACTCGCCCAGAGATGCTACGATGAAGTCCAACACCCAGTCACCCATAAAAAATGAAAAGGCTTCGCAGTCTCCATACACCGGCAGTGAGAAGCAGGAGGAGGTCATTGGGGGTGAAGTGACTGTGAAATTGGAGCCAGGCCAACCCCCCAAGCTATCCCGAAGCACATCGCAGAAGATCATATCTAGACCTGCAGCACTGTACAACGATTGGCCAAGCAAGACCGAAGAAGCCAAAGGCACCTTTCAGATTCTCCCACAATGTACATATGCTTCAAAGTACATTGGGTCTACGGAGCATGGATCTATGGATTGCGACTGCGCGGAGGAGTGGGGTAAGGAAGAATCTATATTATATACCATATTTGGGTCAAGGTATACTAATGTTTTTATCTAGATGCCGTCGCAAAGCTCAACTCCGCCTGCGGAGCGGACTCGGACTGTATCAATCGTTTGACCAAGATGGAGTGTGTCGATGATTGCGGGTGCGGAGCTGATTGCCAGAATCAACGATTCCAGCAACAACAATTCGCAGATGTGACTATTTTCAAAACAGAGAAGAAGGGCTATGGTTTACGAGCGAATACCGATCTTTATCCTGATGAATTCATATATGAGTACATTGGCGAGGTCATCGACGAAGCCCGCTTTCGCCGCCGGATGGTCCAATATGACGAAGAAGGCATCAAGCATTTCTACTTTATGTCCCTGACCAAAGGTGAGTTCGTTGATGCGACCAAAAAAGGAAATCTGGGCAGGTTCTGCAATCATTCTTGCAATCCCAACTGTTACGTGGACAAGTGGGTGGTTGGCGACAAACTGCGTATGGGAATTTTTGCCGAGCGGAAAATCAAAGCAGGCGAAGAACTGGTGTTCAACTACAACGTCGACCGCTATGGAGCGAACCCACAACCATGTTATTGCAGTGAGCCCAATTGTACCGGCTTCATTGGTGGCAAGACCCAGACCGAGCGTGCGACAAAATTGTCTAATACCACTATTGAAGCTCTTGGCATTGATGATGGCGATGGCTGGGACACAGCTGTTGCGAAGAAGCCCCGCAAGAAGAAGGCTGGAGAAGAAGACGAGGAATATGTCAACAATGTTCAATCCAAGTCTCTGGACGAGAACGGCGTTACCAAGGTCATGGCCACGCTGATACAGTGCAAAGAGAAATGGATCGCCGTCAAGCTTCTTGACAGAATACAACGTTGCGATGATGAAAAAGTCCGCAATCGGGTTGTCAAAATGCATGGATATCAAATTCTTAATTCGACACTGACCTTATGGAAAGATGATTCCAATATAGTATTACAGATCTTCGACATCCTCAACAAATTTCCTCGTCTAACGCGGAACAAAATTGGCGACTCAAAAATTGAGACCACCGTTGAAAGTCTCCAGACTTGTGGAGATGAATTGGTAGAATTTCAAGCAGACCATTTATTAAAGGAATGGAGCACTCTCGAGGTTGGCTACCGTATACCTCGCAAGAAGCGCGAAATCGTGAGCACAACCAATGTTGCTACCCCGGAAAAGCCTAATCACTATGGCCGCCGAGAATCGAGCCGCGACGAACGCAAACGCTCTCGGTCACGCTCGAAAACACCGCCAAGGTCACGATCACGGTCAATCGATGCTCCTCGAGGCCCAGCAGCACCAAGTGGTCCTCGTTCGAATTTTCCTCAACGCGCTCCTGGCTTCTACAGCGGCTCTAGGCCTCCTTTCCGGCCTCGGCCTTTCAATGCATTGCCTCCTGGCTGGTTTCCAGCAACTGACGATAACGGTAGGACTTACTATTATGATGCGAGCGGCAAGACGACGTGGGAGAGACCGACAATGCCAGCAGCTCCACCTCCGCCACCGCCGAAACCCACTTCGACAAACAAAGCACTCGAAGACATCATCAATTCAATAACCAATGCCAAAGCTAATACCCCAAAAGATCCCACAGTCCCTTCAGCAACTCCAAAGGCAGTCAATGGCGACGCAAAGAAAGATAACAAAGTGGGCCCAGAGAGATGGCGGACATACAGCGAAGAAAAGCAGAAAAAGCTTTACGAGAACACAGTGAGTCACTGAGACAACCCGAGTATGCATCTTCAAAGGCTAATAGTGGCAAGCTCTTCCCGCACATCAGGTACGTGATGGACAAATACAAGAGCAAATTATCTAGAGACGACCTAAAGAGATTTGCAAAAGAAGTAAGTTTCAATAATTGTACTACGAATGGGAACCTTTCCTGACAGCATTGCTGTTAGATCTCGAAGAAACTTGTCAGCTCTGATTTCAAGAATCATCGGGTGGAAGATCCCACGAAGATCTCATCTCGACAGGAAAAGCAAGTAAAGAAATATGTCCAAGACTATTTCGAAAAAGCAGTTGCCAAGAAGCGCGAGCATGAGAAGAAAAAAGCCGAACGAAAGGCTAAGGACATTGAGTCAGGAGTGCCCGCGGCCTCAGTACCCTCTCCAGACGTCAAGAAGGACGATGAAAGTGACGTAGACCAGGACATGGCGATGTCAGATGATGAAGAAGAAAAGGTCAATCAGGATAGCAAGACGCCTGTAACACCATTGGATCAGCTCTTGATTGTGGAGGGTCTCAAGCGTAAGAGAGATGAGGATAATGATCCCAATAGCACAAAGAAAGAGGATGACAGCGCCACGCCAAGCAAGCGAACGAAACCGGAGACTCCCCTACCTCCACCTCCACCGCCTATCCCAGGAAATATTCCCGAGGATCCATCGATACTTTCGAACGAGCCCTTGGATGACGAGTTGAGTACCGAATATCCTAGTGGGTCCTATCGGAGTCCGCTAGATAATGACGAGGCTATGCAAGAATCGCCAGCTGAGAGTGGCCCTCCGCCGCCCCCGCCGCCAGTCTCTAACGCATCGAAAGAGGTAAGAAGGGATGCCAATATCTCAGGCCATGCTCAGTCTCCAGACACGCCCGTCATGACTTCCCCAGACAATGAGGACGAGAACGTCGAGAATGACAATCAACATTTTTCAAACCACAGACACGGCCAACCTCCAGAGGTTCAAGTTCATGGTGGAGCTTGAGCATTACTGAAAAAAGCTTCTCAAAAGATGCATTGGAATGGCATGTTAAGCGAGCATCCCGGTGGGTATTTTGTACGATAGGTTATCGATGCATTGAGCGTGCGGCGCCAGGGACATACCCTCAGCAGCGTCTGAGCTTCTACCAGTTAATTCAGTGCCTCATCAGTATCGTGGTGCACGTCCAGTCGTTAATTGATGGTAGGAGACAGAGTGCATGTTGGTAGCCTTGCTCACCCAGTGATCAAATTTTTCGCATCTGGATACTGCATTTGTTTAGCGTGAAGGCAAGCGGCTTGACCGTTGCCCAGTCCCAGGGTCTTCTTCCACCCCACTCAGTCTGGGGAATCCCAAACTTCTACCATCGATGTAACACCCAATTGAATTTGCCTTGCTTCTTGAAATTTACAGACGCTACAGTGCACAATTTTTGAAAGCACTAGAGCCTCATTGGGAACGCCTTTCTTACCTATGTCAGGTTGAAATTGACTCCAACCCCGCATCTGGGCCACAACAGAGACCAGATAGGCCATTGCTAACGTCCTCAACACTGACACGACAGAAACACTGACCAAAGACCAACATGTCGTCCTTCCTGCGCATCTCCTCTCGCCTTCGCCCCTTCACTCGTATCCCCCCAATCCGTCCTATAATCACGACCACAAAGCCCACCGCCAATGTCGCAACTGCCCAAGTAGCGGAGCAACCGGGCTCTGACCAGCCCTTCTTTCCAAACGAGCCATTCAAGCCTAAAGTGCGGACAGCGATTCCAGGTCCTCAGAGCAAGAAAGCGATCGCAGATCTGGACAAGGTGTTCGACACCAGAAGCCTGAACATGATGGCCAACTATCAGAATAGCTTCGGAAACTACATTGCAGATCTAGATGGCAACGTACTGCTCGACGTATATGCACAAATCGCGTCAATACCGGTAGGCTACAGCAACCCCGCCCTGCTGGCAGCCGCAACGTCCCCAGAGATGGCCAGCGCCATCATCAACCGCCCCGCCCTCGGCAACTTTCCACAGCACGACTGGGCAGAGATTTTGAGAGCCGGCGTCCTAAGGGTAGCACCAAAAGGTCTTGACCAAGTCTTCACAGCAATGGCCGGCTCAGATGCCAATGAAACCGCCTACAAAGCCGCCTTCATGTGGAAGCGTCGTCAAGAGCGTGGCGGCCCTGACGTCGAGTTTACAGCGGACGAGATGTCCTCAGCAATGAATAATCAATCGCCCGGCTCCCCACATATGTCTATACTCTCCTTCACATCCGGCTTCCACGGCCGTCTCTTCGGCTCCCTCTCCACTACCCGTAGCAAGCCCATCCACAAACTCGATATCCCCGCCTTCGATTGGCCTCAAGCCTCCTTCCCGCACCTCAAATACCCACTCACCGAACACGCCAACGAGAACGCAAAAGAGGAAGCTCGCTGTCTGGCCGAAACAGAAGACCTTATCAAAAACTTCCACAACCCAGTCGCAGCTGTCGTAGTCGAGCCTGTGCAATCCGAGGGCGGCGACAACCACGCCTCGCCCGCTTTCTTCAGGGGCCTCCGTGACATCACAAAGAAACACAATGTGGTATTCATCGTCGACGAAGTGCAAACCGGAGTCGGTGCAACGGGGAAATTTTGGGCACATGACCATTGGAATTTGGCTGAGCCACCGGATATGGTCACATTCTCGAAGAAAGCGCAGACAGCCGGGTACTACTTTGCGAACATGGAATTTCGACCTAATAAGCCATACCGGCAATTCAATACCTGGATGGGAGATCCAGCTCGCGCAATCCTCTTCCGCGCTATCATTCAAGAAATCGAGAGATTGAACCTGGTTGAGAACACGGCACATGTTGGAGACTATCTATACAGCGGACTAGAGCGATTGTCACAAAAGTACCCCAACGAGATTCAGAATCTGAGAGGGCAAGGACAGGGCACATTCATCGCTTGGGATAGCCCAAGGCGTGATGACTTCCTGAAGCGGGCGAAGGGTTTGGGTGTCAATATTGGAGGCAGCGGCGACAGGGCAGTGCGGCTGAGGCCGATGTTAATATTCCAGAAGCATCATGCAAATATCTTATTAGAGGCAACGGAAAAGTTGGTCTCGGCGTAAGCGATCTCAATTGGGGGAATGGTGTGATAATATATCGAACCAGCTTGCAACTGGGTATATAGTAGCAAGTGAACAACAGGAAAATTTCTGCCAATCGAATAAGTTGACGAGCACGATGTGAACGCCTGGGAGATGAAACTGATAAATCTTGTACGGATTCAGTCCTTTCGCAAACATCGGACGGCAGGCTTCCCAAATTTCACGCTCTACGGTCCAAAGGTTGGGTGGACTGTGTCCACCGTTCATAAATTTGTTGGGGTCCTCTCTCGTGAACACTATTTTCTCACGGCCGTTCATTTCTCTAAATGGAAGGAGACGAGAGATGACGGTCTCCACCAGACTCCGTCAGAGTAATGGAGGGAATGGCCCCACAAAAAACACGAAGACAACGTTCAGCAAGCACAGAAAACGAGGTCCATGACAGATAGTGTTTACTATTGAATAGGCAAGCGTATCTCGACGTTTTCCTCCCCATATTTGGGTCATTCCTCACCATAACCCAATTCACACATCTAGCAGAAAGATAATTTCGTTCAGGTGATTTCGAGAGTAAGATGACCCCAGGATGCTCCAGACGCCAGCACCTTGAACTCCATGGAAGTGCGATCCTTGACACTGAAGCGAACGCTTCATATCCAGCCCTTGGCCCCCTGAACGCCATCGTAACACCGACGCTATCCAGCCCTTGCAATCCTTGCCCATATGCACATAAGATAATAATCAAGAGTGGAACAAATCCCAAGCTCGGGCACACAAGCCCAAGAACTCATCCTTCTTCTTCCTTTGTGTTTCCGGGCTATCGATACCCAGACCGAATGGTCCCCGCTCACGCCTGGGATCAGGACCGCTCCCGAGAGGCGGCGTGCCTATATCTCGCTCGTACTCTGCTCGCCCTCGTCTTCGGCCGCCGGCGCTTCGGCTTGGTTCACAGTTTACTTGCGGTAAGAAATGTTTGTGTAGTATTGCTCCAGCATTTGATGGTGGGGAGGGTGGTGTGGGAGGGTGATGGCCTGTGTAATGGACGATCTTAGGAAGTAAGTCCTCTCGTCCGCCGGCCATCTCAGCGACTGCTTCTTCTGCTGATCGGTAGTCTCGAGCGCGGCTTGATGGCGGAGGGTGTGAGGATAGAGGTGGGAAGCCGGGAGAGGGGAAGGGCGGCCGGTGGTTGGAGTGTGAGGAATTCGAGTCTGAATTAGATTGGTAGGGTCCTTCTCGCTTGTTCATGCCGAGATCGTCTCCGGCGAAGACGTCTGAGATTGGTGGAAGGCGGTTGTTGGTTTGAGTTGCGGGGACGTGGTGGATGTGTGATGTGTTTGAGAGATTAGATGGTTGGTTGGCGATGTGTCGGGTCATGGGTGGTTGGTGTCTGCCAGTGAAGCTTTGATGAAGAGGAGCGGATTGAATGACTCGTTCATTGGCGAACTGTTCGTGGGATGGCGGTACGATAGATAAACCATTCGGTGGCCTTTTCTTGGACGTCGAAGGTGTCTTCATACCAGCACCAAACCCATTGTCTGAAGTATTCCTCCCATCTGGGTCTATGGGCTTGGCTGTCTTCTGTAACCGTGACTCGATGATGTGTCTTTGTTGGTCACGAACAGATATACTTCTTTGCAACTGTTGCTGCATCGTAGGATCTTGAGTCTGGAAGCCTGGTGACAGGCAAGCCAGACCAACGTCGACCATGGCGAGACCTCCACTCTCTCTTGCTGTCAACGGCGCCGATGGCCGTGACGACATAGCGGCTTGGCTCTGTGATGTGCTCGAGGACAGGTCCAGCTTTCGCGGCCTGTGCCTCGAGGTAACAGGCACCTCTGGCGACGAAGGTGGTTCCTTCTTCACTATGATCTTGGGTGGGCCATGGCGTTGTCTATACATGTTGTGAGCACGAGGGTAAGGATATGTTGGCAGTAAGAGCATGGTGGTGACTGATGAGGAGAGTGAAGGGAAAGAAATAGAGAGTGAGACAACTTACGAATTGGGAGAACGCTTTCCATCTGGGGTAATCTTCTGCTTTGCCGTACCTTCGCTAAGCACGACCGGAGCATTGGGCGATGTCATTCGGGAAGTGGCTGAAGCGGATCTCCTCTCGGCTTGGCCAGGTGTGTGCGTGGAAGGAGCAAGTGTTGGATAGGTGGGTTGAGGACTGGAACCAGGCTCGGACAGAGGCGGAGCAAGCGGCGCCGCGACGGATGCGACAGCTGTAGACATGGCTCTTGGGATTTGTTGATAGAATTCGCGGCGACAATAGCGACTTTCTATTACCAGACCCTGGCGAGAAGCGCAAGAGACGACACTCGCGCTTTAACAACCTCTTTACAGTGCGACGTTGTTCCCTGAAGAGCAGCTAGAACATGGGGAAGCGACCGCTGACAGGGCTTGCGTAGGATGAACGTTTGCAGGCAGTGCACTGCGTACGATGACTCGGAGGTGTTTGTGCAACGTGGAAGGAGAGGAAAGAAAGATCAGATGCTGCATATGGAGGTGGTGTAGATGAAACGGGGTGAAGGAGTTTCGAAGGTTATTGCGGTCCAGGATTGTTGGTTCTTACTCAGGACTCAGGATTCAGGATTCAGGAGGGGGTCCATCAATTATCTCGCAGGGCCGGCTAAGACGCGGCACTACTGTTTGAACTTCACACTTCAGGCGAGGCTTCCTACCTCCTTTAATGATCGAGGGGATATCTTAATACGAGACTCGTTGTGATGATTGGCTTCAGTGGTGAACGATTGATTATATAGGGCAACGCCGTAAGCTGCAAGACGGACGGATTGCTCTGCGCCTCATGCGCAGGAAGCTGAGAAATCGCAGGAAAGCTGTGGCAGCTAGCACGATAGCATCCAGCAACGAACTCGCTGCTTAATGCTCCAGTGTCCATCCTTCCAACTGTACACGAAGGCCATCTCTTACTTCCGGCCGTATCGTGCAGAATTTTCCCCAAAAGGCCCACGATGACGACGACTATCATGTTGTCTCACAGCACGAGAGGCTCTCGCTCAACGCGCAAACCATTGCGGCGAATATTAAAGGCGACCGGCGACCAGATGAAGGAAAACCATGTTTCTCTTCGAATAAGCAATGCATACGAGTACAGCCAATCATGCAAGCATCAAACCAGTCTCTCAAGCTGCGACACCTCTAAGCGCTTCTGAAACGCTTCCACTTCGCTCCTGACCAGTGAAAATGATTACGGCCAGTACTTGAAACTCTGGAAGTTGCCACTTGCCACAACCTGCTACGCTGTGTTGTTCCATTGTGGGAAGAGAAGGTGAACGACTTGCCACAGCGACACGTATTGTCTGTCGCAGACTGAATCCATAGGCTCTTAAGTGCATCGGAGATCTTTCTATATTGAGCTGCATGATGCACAGACCCGACAACTGGGAAGCCTGGTTAGCCCCATGCACCATGACCTCAATGGGTTCTAGAAGCAAAGCTATCGAAAAGTAAAGTACTTTAGACATGCTTGCGTCTTACCGCACGCGCTTACGGCTTTGATATCGCACGGTAGAAGATTGTGTAGCTTTCCCGCAATGCTGGACTGGACTCTCTGCGTAGATTGATGGCTTGAAGCGTGTCAATGGACTTCGGCTGCCTTGAAACGGGTAGAAACTCTCGTCACGTGGGGGGCGGTTTCAACGGCCAACGCTAGCGCCTCGAAATCTTCCTTCTGTCGGTCCGAAACAATTCAGACAACGGGGCTGAACGTAGAACATCTTCCCTTGAATCGAAACACTTACAACAATGCCTTCCACCCTCGCAACCGAAGATCAGCCCATGGGCGACACCCCAAACGCCACAGCAAACGGCGAGGATAGTTCCGTAGACATGAACGAAGGGCCAAGGATAAGAGTGGTTAGTAATCTTATTCCTCCTACCGTATGTTGTGGGGCTGATTTCGAGACGTAGCTGCCTGGCGCGAGTGATACGGCAGCATCCTTCGAATTCGAGGCGGAGGATCACACTTTGGGTAATGCTTTGAGGTATATGATTATGAAAAAGTATATTTTTTGTCTCGACGTTTTCATACCATTCTGAGCTAAGCCTAATCTGTAGCACTGATGTCGAGCTATGTGGTTATTCGATACCACATCCTTCGGAAGCAAAGATGAATATTAGGATACAGACTTATGGTACGTCAATGCTTTGAACATGGAGACATCCTTGGATTCGCTCATGCCTTTCGCCAGATACTACGACGGTTTACGACGCATTAGAGAAGGGCTTCGATGACTTGATGGGACTCTGCGATGTCGTAATCGACAAATTCACGATAGCTAGAAACGACTTCAACGCCAAACAGCGTGCTTGATTGCTTCATGGATAGGAGGAGCAAGGCATGGCACAAGTCTCGTAGATTTTGTGCATTAAAGATTCTGTGAGCCTATGTACAAAGAAACGAGACCGATGTTGCCCGTAACGACTCAATTCCGTCCCTACGAAGCGTCAGCTGTGTTCGTGAACTGAAGTCTTGGGAATGATGAAGCCTACCTCGAGAAAGCCTTGCATAAAATTCTGCGGTAATCTCGCCGTAGGGTTCTCCTCTTCCCGGAAGTACTTCATAACGTGATTTATCTGTTTCCAGAAATTCAATGTTTCCTGCCATATAAATTCTGTCAGCATTTACTCTTCCCCAAGTTTCTATTTCCCCCCCCCTCCCGGTCCACTGATACCCATTCCTCCATCCCAACGTCCATTCCAAGCCTACACTGACTAGAGTTGCGCATCAGCGTACCTGGAACTCGGTATCACTCCGAAAGAGTAACATGTCCACCACTGGTAGCTTGTTGACATAACGATGCCGCTCAAACTCTTGCCTTACTTTCGTTCGTAATTTGGAGACGGGCATATTGAGGGAGTACATTTGTTGGATCTCGGGTGCCTGAGAACGGCCTCACAATCAGCACGCGTACTACCAGGTCGACAAGCCCAGTGGGGACTAACGGATCTTAACCATGAGCGGTAGGCGAATATGACCCTCTTCTGCGCCTCTTGCCAATTGGCCGCTATACGTAATTAGCTACCTCTTGTTCTGAGAAAGGGGCAATTGACTCATACACGAGCGCGTCTTGTGCGCTAGGTAGGTCGGATTGATCACCATACTGGTGTCGAGTTGGGGTTTGTCTTGACTCAAGGTTGCGGAGACCAAAGCTCCTCCGCCTGAGGCTATTTGGGATCACGCTAGCGGAAGCACCCGGCGTTATTCTTAAGAAGAGCCTCAACATCTCTGCGAGGAAGACTGCAAACAGGTTTTCAAAGTCGGAAGGAATACGACACATCTACAGCTTCCAGAATTCTTAGCAGTCTATTGCACCTCGGGACACTCCTCTTTCTCCCCCCCAAAGATGCCTCCGGTTCGCTCAGCACGCAATCGTAAACCACCTCCTGATGGCTTCGACGACATTGAAGATACGCTTCTAGAGTTTAGCAATAAGATGAAGGATGCCGAAAACGCTTCGCATGAAGGCAAGAAACGACATGAAGTGTTATGGCCAATTTTTCAGATCAGTCACCAGCGTATGTTCCAGCTCATGGCACTGAACCAGTCTTTGCTTATAATTCTCTTGCGCATAGGGTCACGATATATCTACGATCTATACTATGACAAAGAAGCTATATCGAAGCAGCTGTATGAATGGCTGCTTAAAAATGGCTATGCGGATGGGAATTTGATTGCGAAGTGGAAGAAGCAGGGGTATGAGAAGGTATGCTTCCTGGGTTCATCTCTGTTCGATCGAAGCCCACTGACCGCTTTAATGTAGTTGTGCTGTCTTCGATGCATACAAACGAAGGAGACGAACTTCAACGCGACCTGCATATGTCGAGTACCACAGAAGCAGCTGAAAGAGGATCAGACGATCGAATGTGTCAGCTGTGGGTGTCGAGGTTGTTCTTCTGCTGATTGAATGTGTTTTTTATGATACCACAAGAGCTTGGATGATACGAGGCGCTGGGTTTAGTGTGACGGTTTGCAACAAAAGCAAGGCGTTGGTGGGCACGAACAGCTTAAAAGCCATGGGTGGGAGGCCTCTGGCCAGCTTGCGAAAGCGGAGAAGCAGGCTATTCCAGGCATGCACCAAGAGATTGCTATGATGCATTTCGTGTATCAGACATCAGAAGCCGTCCTCTGTACTGTCTTCTTCTAAGATAGTATTGATCAAATCGTTCTTCGCCCTTCCTCGACCCTGCTTCGCCCATTCGAAATCCATTAGCTCCTCTTTCATTGCAGCATCGTTTTTCCTACCACCTCCACTTTTCTGCGCGTATCTCTCTGGTGGATGTGTTGGTGATTGATCAAAGTCCATGAAGTTACGCCCGAGCGTTGCATCTCTCCCCACTGGGCCTCCAAGTCCGTAGTAGCTGAGCTTCAACGATGGATCATTCTGCCGTTTGTCCCGCTTTTCTTGACGATACGAAGCCAAAGTTCTCCCTCTCTGCTCTTCGGGCTGGCTTTTCAATCTCAAGAGCGAAACTATGAGGCCAGAGGCATAGTGTAGACTTGTTCCGGTCAGAGCTCCAACGAGTACTGCAACGCCTAAAAATATGTACAGAGTCTGCGGCGCAATGTCAGTGACTCGGGAATTGATTCTTGGGGCCAGAACCAATACCTCGAATTTCCCTAGTATGTGTATTGGGTAATAGCAAGCATAGAGGAAGTAGTGGCCCAGATGCAGCAGAGGCGCGGTGATGATAGCTAGAATGGAGAGGATCACTTGGACGATGAAGAAAATCGGGTAGACGAAGTAGTAAAGAACGGTCAAGGTGGCGGACAGGTAGTCCATTGCGGCGATAGAATTTTCATAGTTGTTTCTGGCGCATCGTAAGATGCGTAAGTGTCGAACGCATTGGAATCAACCCTAGTTCTTAGCCCCACCCCGGCCTTAAAAGATCAAAGACGCGCTAACAGAGTGTGTTGAAGATGCAGCCCATTGCTGACCGAGCAAATAGATGATCTAGCAATGGCAGATGTTCAACAAATCTACAATTAACCTCTATACAGATCGGTGAAAGATATGGGGAACAATGCCTCAAAGGGTGGGGCAGGCTCTCAAACTCCGGCATCGCATGTTGCCAATCATTCATCGATCTCGACGACAACCAATTCACGAAAAGAAGCAAGAGCCCCACCCAGTCACAAGACACAAAATGCATCTTCCGCGCCCGCAGAAAAGCCATCCCACCTGGAATCCCAATCCCCCTCCCACTCCGCTCAGTCCTCTCCTTCACAACCCCGGCGATCAGACAACGCTCGATCACAAGATGCAAATATGGGAAACACAGAATCCACACAACGCCTCATAGATGACCGGAAGAAGGAGAGGAGAACAGCAAGCGGCAAGTCAACACCAGTGAGAGTACCTCGAGGTTCAGATCCGAGAAGGCAACGGGGACCTGATACACAATTTGAACCATCTGGTCCTCCCCGCAATCCAAATTATATACCACGTTCGAATCTCAATTTCCCTCCTCGTCTCCCTCTCCCAATCGAAGAGGAAGTCCATGCCCCAGGATCCCCAGTCATTCCGCCTCAAGGATTGTCCTCGTCGTTGCATGACGAGGATGTTGACGGCCCGATACCACGGCAATCTTCCGCTATAAGCAACACCACAATTGATGAGGATGAGTTGGGTGATGAGCTGCAGCCATATCCTTATGAAGCGCCGCCGGGAGGGCTGGTGCCGACGCTGTTGGAGTGGAAGCAGGGTGGAGATAGGGTGTATGTCACGGGGACGTTTACTAATTGGAGTAAGAAACATCGCATGAACCGGGAGTAAGCAAATATCTCTTTGTCTGTTTTATCTTGTATGTCTCACTCGATGTGTCTGGCCGTCCATTTTCTGCAGCTGGCCGTGTGCTAGACTTGACACTTTGCGATATCCGAACATTTCTCTGCGTCCTTCTGAATCCTTGACCTTATTTGAGCTGCTCTCTCATGCAACATCAAGCCAGCAAGAAGTCTACTGATCTCATACCACCCACAGCCCAAATACTGGACACTTTTCGACACGACTCCAACTCCCTCCTGGAACTCACTATGTCAAATTCATCATTGGTGGCGGCCAGATGCAGCTCTCGAATGAACTGCCTACAGCCGTGGATTATACCAACAGCCTTGTCAACTATGTCGAAGTAAGCGCGGATGATATTCCCAGAGAACCTCCAGAAGAGCCAAAAGTCCCCGAAGGCGTCCATCCTCCTCAAGTACTCCATGAAGGCACGGAAGCACACGATGATGCACCAGATTCTGTAGGCAAGACGCAACTTGTCGATGGCGAGCCAAAAGCCGAGCCAGTGTATTGGGGGAAAGAGGTCCCTAAGTACCTTCACGATGTGGATCTACCAGAGCATTCAAAGCGATATATGCGCGCTGCTCGGGGTGTGACCGAGTTTTCAACACCTCCTGGCTTGCCACTTTTCCTGGGGAAGTCCATTCTCAATGGGACGACTCCGATGAAAGACGACAGCAGTGTTTTGAATATGCCAAATCACACTGTGTTGAACCATCTGGCCACGAGTAGCATCAAGCATGACGTTCTTGCGACGAGTATAACGACTCGCTACAAGCGGAAGGTAGATATTCCCACAGCGATCGAGCATTTGGACTGATTGCTGATGTCTTGATAGTATGTCACGACAATCGTGTACAAGCCCACTGAATCATCGGATTAAACGGACTTCAGCTTCATGATCTCCGAACAGACATCTTCTACACTATCGCACTCTACTCTTATAGCTTCCAAACCGTGCAGGCCACGCTTGCTATGACCTCACTCAGCTATAAGGCACCACCGCCATTCCTGCCCAACATCTTCTAGTCACGATATTGGAAAGCAAACAATTACGATCTAGACGCCCAAAATCGTTACGATTTCCTCGTTGGAGATGGCGCAATATTCCAGACCCACCAGCGTGGCTCCTCTCGATATAGATAGAAGTTCAATCTCTCCATTTAACCCATACCTCATCCGTCCTAAATCTCTGCGTACAAGTACTCATTTCCAATTTCGTCGTCTCCCCCATCCTCCACGCTAGCAATCCCGCATGTGCAATCATGATCCCATTGTCAATACAAAACCGCTCATCAGTCGCAAACACACTCCCCCTCCTATCCCTCGCCATCATTCCCATCATCTCCTGCAAACGCTCGTTGCTCCCCACTCCTCCCACTATCAGCACCTGGCTCGACCCCACATGCGCCATTGCCCTCTCTGTAATCTCGACTAGCATCGCGAATACAGTCTCTTGCAGGCTAAAACACAAATCTTCTCTCGTGATTAGTTCCCCAGTAATTTCATCCTTCCAGCCCCCAGGATTTGCCTCGAGCTTCTCGGCCAGTATATCAATACTAGCCAAAATCCCCGAAAAGCTACAATCCATCCCCTTAACCGCATACGGCAAATCCACCAGATGCCTCCCCAACTTAGCCATCTGCTCAATATTATACCCGGGCGCCGGATCATTGGAAATCCTCAGCGTCCTCGCGAACCGATCCAAACAATTCCCCACCGCGATATCCAACGCCTCGCCAAAGATCCTATACCGCTGCGACGCATACGCAATCACTTGTGTATTCCCACCGGAGACGTATAGCACGACTGGGTTCTGTGCACCTGTAATTTCCCTCCCCATCTCAATATGCCCCACGCAATGATTCACCCCCACCAAGTCCTTCCCCCAGAGCAAAGCTACCATGCGCGCTGCAATAGCTACACTCTGCAGCGGCGCGCCCATGCCCGGCCCCTTGGTATAGCAAACACAGTCTAATTCTTTGGGAGTAATACCAGCCTCTGTCAGCGCCTGTTTTATCAGTCGCAGAATCCATTGTCGGTGGTGTTTTGCAGTGTCTTTGGGGAGGAAGCCTTCGCCGGGTGGGGAGACGAAGGTGTGGCGGATGTTAGAGAGGATGGTGGCGGGGCCGCCAGACTTGGAATGGAGGATTAAGCCGACGCCGAGTTTGTTGGCGGAGCCTTCGAGGCCTAGGGCTATCATTCTGGCTGGGAGAGGGGAGGGTGTGGGATGGGACGGGATGGGAGGGCTGCGTTATCGATTAGTGGCATGGCCCGGCAGCGGCCCGGGGCTCGCGGCAGAGGGGGGGCTAGTCATCTTTAAGGGCAGAGAAAGTCATTTCATTGCACTGCTGTCGTATTTACACTGCTATCGTATCTGCACTACTATCGAATTTGGTCTCATTCGCGGGAAACCCATTTTTGCACCTCACATTAATGGGTATCCTACCCTCATTGCTGCTCGTAATGTATCTCAAGACACACTAGAAATCACTTTTTCAATGCCCATTGAAGGGTGGCATATGCTTTCTCTGCTCCCAATCCATCTCAAAATACACTGGAAGCCCCCTTCCTGACTGCCAGTGGCGGTAGCTTGCCCTCGCTGCCGTTCTAGTTCATCTCGATATATTCACCGTTGACACCGCGATTGTGGCTGATACCCCTAACAATTCGAACTGCTGCGGGCTTGCTGACCAACTCGGTTCGCGCATCAGAAGTAAGCCAGTGGATCACGATCGTCCCCCAGGTCACTGTAAAACGTCAGTTGGACGATACAGCCCTCGAAAGTGGGTGGCTTACTGTAGACTGTGCACATCGTAAGACAAATCCATGCCTGTTCATGACCATTCAAGTAAAACAGTATAGCGAGACTTCCTATAGTCGGAATGATCACTGCTGCTGCGCCGAGTAGAGATTTCACCATGAAGAATACAAGGACGTCTTCTGTCCGGTGGATAACAAGGGTAGGTCGCCATGACAGGGCGGAAAGGCTGAAATTGCAGATCTTTCTCCAGGGTTGTTTGCGGATATGAACGGAGCATAGGCTAAAGAAGACCACCGCGAGCAAGACGTTGATGCATACATCATAGAAGAGGAAGGGGAGAGTGACCTTGAGAGGGAGCCTGATGCGGCACTTGCCATCGATCTTTGACATTCCGGTTACATTATCTGCGAAGACAAACCCCGCCGCGATAGTGCCGAATCCGATGATAACTATGGCGACGCCAAGGATGTACATCCAGTCCTTGCGGCGGGCTAGGTGGCTGCGCAGCTGGTGGGAGCGTTCGACTAAGAAGAGGTACAGGATGATCTTGTCAATGATGAAGAACGTAAGGCAGAGGTAAACCGCTGTCTTGCACAAGAATTCGTTTCTAAAGTCCCATGAAGAAATCAGAATACCAGTTGATACGATATAAGCGATCGTACAGAAGTACATGGAGACACTCAGGATTCGGATGGAGTTGACGCCGCTACAAGAGGTAAGGTTCAAGCTCTTGAGACGAGTGGCTAGGGACTGGCAGTGAGTACTGAGACAACATTGTAGATTTCTTCTTGAGGAGGGAGAACTTACCGAACATGGCAGATGTGATGATGATAGAGACGAATCCGACCGAAGAGTAGATGATGTGACCTTCTCTCGAGGTCCTGGGGTTGAACTCGGTAGCTGAAGTGGTGAAATTTGGAAGAAGCACCATGAACGCGATGACGACGAGAACGAAGGTGTCCATTGTGTTTGCAGCACTTAAATTACGTTGCTGGAAGAGGAATGTCGTGAGAGCTGGGGATAGGGAGGAAGTGGTACGTTGTATAGTGGTTCTGTGTTGTGAGGAGGATGTTGTTGTTGTGAACCGGAGGCGAGGGCAAGGAATTCTAGATACTATATTAACAACGCCGGACGCCGGCATCGGCGACTAATGGAGCACCACTGAAAAGCCATTTGCCTAATCCCATGGGTGAATCCAAACCTTCACACGCTACGACAAGATGTTGGAGCTAGCTCGGTCCACGTCGTTGAGGGCACCTATGACGCATGGAAGAGTAAAGAAGTCTAGCAATTAAGGAGCAGCATAGAAAATTGAGGATGATACCCATGACACCGTCATTCTCGCGCTCATGCACTCGTTACTTCTCATTTATTAGGTTTTTCACCTATTGAACTTTCCTTATTGTACTTATGCGTTGACTACTTCCAATCTTTCAAAGGGGTATTTTTCCCATCATCCATTCGCTAGTCGACCTCATCCCCAATGGTATTTGTACGTAATTTCAATATTTCACATACGAGGTCGAGCGATCATACAATCAGTACTAGCAGATTTTTAGCCGCTGATTTGCGACGACCATGACGTATGTGTGCCAGGTGCGTGCTCTCGTCGACAGTAATATGGTTACTAAGATGGGCACAACAGAGCATCGTGTCAAGGACAAGAGCATTCCAGAATGTAAAAGGACTCAAATTGGACAACATGAAATACTCATGGTTCAATCCCAATGCGATAGACGATTCAAAATGATTGTATCTTTGCACAAACACGAAGAAAGTGACTTCTTTTTCACTCAGAAGTGACCATAGTCATGCAAATACCTGAGCTGATGGTAATAAGGGCGATGGTAGGAAGCGCGCAATACCTTTGTTTTAAAATTTTCGTCTTGTATAGTCTAGAACTCTCGGTGTAAAGAATGTGCTATCTTATACTAACGTGTTGAAGAGGTGAGGTCGAGTTTGCCTTTGCCTCAGTCCCTCAGATGTGCCAAGCTCTGCTAAGCCCCTTCGGGTTAGCTTCCGCTCGCTAAGCCCCTTCGGGTTAGCGCCTTCTACTTATTACGGAACCTCTAGGTAGCACGTCTGAGCGTAAAATCCGAATATTACGTTTGGTTCGCCTTATTTTAACTATCGATTATTAAAATACCCGTACTATTCTATTTTAAGATTAATACCGTAATCTTAACGATAAAATCTAAATTCATTATATATTAATATAGCCGCGTATAGAAATATTATAATTAATAATTACTTTAATATTAATAGAATTTAAATTATAAACGACTATCTATAGGCTTTCTTATTATTATTTATAAAATTATAATACCGACGTAATAAAAATCCTATTAAAAGTATTTACTAATTAATTAATTATCGTTATTTATTAAGTATTAAAGAGTATATATTTATCGTTAGAGATTAAAGATTATTCTTTATTTAACCCCCCCGATAAAATACGACGCGTTTAAGCCCTAGAACTTTATAAAGATCGCGTCTTTATTATCCCCGTTATTATTTATTACCCCGTCTTCTCCTTTTTCCTCTTCCGTCGATTTATCCTAATTTATATCGAGGCCGACTATTTTTATATCCGTTTTAAATTTTATTTTAATATCTAATATATCCTTATTATTAAGGATTATATTATTAATTCTAATATAGTTATAAAGTTTCGCCGGCTCGAGCTCCTTTCTATATTAAAGGCCCTTTTAAATTATATAATAATATAAGTTATATAAAGCCTCCCTACGATAATAATTATTTAGATAGAATAAATTCTCTACGTTAAAAATTAAAGATTATAATTAAGTTATTCGTATTAAATACTCGTTTTTTTATTTAAAAGAGTTTATTAAATTCGTTATTAAGGCTCCGTAAACTTTATCTCCTATATCGAATCTTATATTTCGTTACTCCGCTCGAGTATTTATTATAATAAAAAGACGATTAAGACTATTATTTATCGTTAAATAAATTTTAATATAACGGAAATAATAATTAAAGTAGAACTATATATTTATAAATCCGGGATCTTTATTATACTCGTTATTAATCGAGTAATTAGGATAATTTAAACGCTAGATATTATACCTAAAAAGAATACTCGCTATATCTTTACGAATAATTTTATTAACGCCGAGTAGGGTAATATATAGTTAATTCGTTATATAAATAACCCCCTTAAGCGTTTCGGGGTCTCCGATTAGGATATTATAATCTTTACCTATACTATATTTTACTAGTTTACGAAAGCCTTTTTTAAGTATTACGTCGGTAAATCGAAAACCGGCTCCAGCGGCTCGGGGCCACTAGGCAAGCTGCCTCGGGCGCCTAAGGTAGGCTCGGGGTGCCCGAGCGGCCCCGAGCGCCCGTCGAGCGCCCGCCGAGCACCGTTCGAGCGTTAAATCGCTCGACGGGCGCTCGACGGGCGCCCGAGGCCGTTATAAGATAAACGTCGGGCTCCCTACGAGCGTAATTTAAGCCCGGAGCTTCAGGGGCCCTAACCTTAGAAAATCATATGATTTACCACCTAAAATTTTCAAAAATCTTGATGTTCCATGATCGCCCCTATCGACGGCAGCGACCCCCCGGAACGACCCCCAACGCCAGCAAATTTTGATGCCCGGAATCGATCGATTCAGGCGAAATCCTCGCGGGGGTGTGCGCAGGCCATGCGCCAGGGCATGCGCCAGGGGTTTAGGGGTGCGACAGTGACAGTTATAGGGGTGCGACAGCGACAGGACCATGGCCATGAATGGAATGCGCCATGGCCATGAATGGAATGGGGCCATGGCCATGAATGGAATAGGGCCATGGCCATGAACAGGGGCCATAGACGGGGGTCAAAGTTGGTGGCGTACCCCTAATTTAGCGCCCATTAGTGGCCGTTTTAGGCTTGCTCGGTGTGCGCCCGAGTGGCCCTAGGCCCCTTGGCTGCATGCCTCGGGCGCACCTCGAGTCGGTAGATAGGTATCGCGTTTAAGGCTCCCGGGGCGCCCGTCGAGCGCCCTGAGCCACGATCGAGCCACTTTTCGTTTTGCCGACGTAGGCCTAAAGTATTCCTATTAAGCGAACCGAATTTATATCGTTTACGGCGCGTTACGAACGTAATCTTAATCGAGACTTTAAAATATAAAATAATAATTAAGATAATTAATTAAAACCTCGGAAAAGGTATAAAAAAGGGTAAAAGAGCGGAGATAATAAAAATAAAATATATACGACTCGCGCGAGCGATAAGAATCTTAAGGATATTAAATATTTTAATTACTATAAACTCGGTCATTACTTTAATAAATATCCGGAGAAGAAAATAAAGATTATTAATTATATCGGCGATTATATCGTTAAGTTAAAAAATAATAAACCCTTAAGAAAGTCTTTATCCCGAGGGAATAAAGAGAAATAAAAACTCGACCGAGTATAAATATCGATAATAAAGTTATTATAAACCTAATTAATATCGATATAAAAATTATTCGTATTAAAATAGATAAAGATCTAAGAGCGGAGATAAATATTATTAACGAGATATTTATATAATAGTATAACCTAGAGTATTTTAAGAGCGAGCCGCTACCGACTTTTAAATAAATAAGCGGGTAATCTATTTATTATTATAATATTTATAATATCGTCTACTAGTTAACCGATTTATAAGGATAAACTAAGGAGTATAATAATATCTTTTACTCTATTAATAAGAAAGGCTCGTTTATTATTATAAATATACCGGTTATAAAAAAGGAGAAGATTTAAACCGATTATAATATATATACCTAACGGTTCGGTATCGCGTTAAATACGTATATATTAGAATTATTTAAGGATTTTACGAAATTATTAAAGACGTAGCTAGTTATATATATATTAATTTATATTAAGGCTAGTCCCTTTAATTAAAATCTTATTAATAAAAATAAGGTTAAGAAAGGCGATACTACCGTTAATATAATATCTTTTAATAATTCCGTTATCGTACTACCTACGCTTCCTAATAAATTTATAGATTTTAACGATATCTTTTTAAATAAAGAAGTAGGTCGATTACCGTTATATAAAGACGGCGACTATATAATTAATATAAAGGGTAACCCGTTATACGGGCCTTTTTATAATTTATCGAATTTAAAATTAATAGAGTTAAGGAGATACCTAGACGACGCCTTAATAAAAAGTTAAATTAAATACTCCGTAAACCCCGCCGGGGCTCCTATCCTTTTTATTTTAAAAAAAAATAATAAACTACGACTATACGTCGATTACCGAGGTTTTAATAAAATTACTATTAAGAATCGCTATTTATTACCCTTAATTAACGAGACGCTAGACTGTTTAAATAATACTATATAATTTATAAAGCTTAATTTAAAAGATACTTATTATCGAATAAGAATTAGGGAAGGCGATAAATAGAAGATAATATTTCGTACGCGGTATAATCTTTTCGAATATATAGTAATATTATTTAATTTAACGAATATACCTACTACTTTTTAAATTTATATTAATAAATCGTTAACGGGCTTAATAAATATATTTTATATCGTTTATTTAAATAATATCCTAATTTATTTAAATTTAAAAAAGGAGTATATTAATTATATACGATAAATACTCGAACGCCTACGAAAATATTCCTTATTCGCGAGTTTTAAGAAATACGAGTTCTTTACTTAGTTAGTTAAATTTCTAGGGTTTATCGTAAATACCGAAGGTATATCGATAAACGAATATAAGATTAATATAATTTAGTCCTAACCGAAACTAAAGTCCTTTTATAATATATAAGTATTTTTAGGTTTCGTTAATTTTTATTATCGATTTATTTATTATTATTCGTAGATAGTAAACCTATTAACGGGTTTATTAAAAGGTAGTTAAGATAATAAAAAATTTAATTTATTTAAATAACTTAAAGAGGTAGAGTAAGCGTTTTACCTACTTCGCGATTTATTCTCGTATATATTTATTTTAATATACTTTAATCTAGAATTAAAAATTCGGATTAAAATAGATACTTTTAATTTTACCGTAACTACGATTTTAACGTAGTTATAAAATAATAACGAATAATATCCCGTCGTTTTTTAGTCCCGTAAGATATAAGGTCTAGAAATTCGATATAAAATTTATAATAAAGAACTCCTCGTAATCGTTATAATATTTAAATAATAACGATACTACCTCGAGGGTAATTTATATAAAATAAAAGTCTTAATCGATTATAATAACTTAAAGGGTTTTATAAATATTAAATAATTAAATAATCGCTAAGCGCGTTAAGTAATAAGACTTTTATCTTTTAATTTCTTAATTTCGTATCGTTTTAAGAAGAGTAACTTAGCCGATAACCCTTTACGTTATTTTAATTATAAAGGCTAGGATAGCTTTTTAGATAATATATTATTTATATTATAATAAAAGTTATTAAATTTAGAAGGTACTAGTTAAGGCCTTATTTTCGTTATAATATAAGATATATTCGTAAATATAAAAGATCTAGATATAAATAATACTTCGCCGGCGTTAAGTAATATATCCGTAGACATTATATAAAATTTAATATATATAAAACTTACGTTATTAGGGTCTTTAAGGTTTACCGTAAAAAAGATATATTCTTTAATAATATATTTATTTAGGCCTAAGGAGTTAATACTTAAACGGGAAATTCTAAAGAGTTTAAACGAGATATTTATTTAAATCGATTATAATATAGTAAAGGAATTATTTAATTTTATCGCTAGAACTATAGGCTATAGACTATTTATTCTACGTATTATTATTAAATTAATAATATTTTACGAAACGGCTTATAACGCTAAAAGTTTATTAATAATTAAAATAATTCGCGCTTTATAAAAGGATAATTCCTTCTTATAAATAAGAATCGCCGAAATTATATAAGCGGATTACTAACGTTCCGCCGGAGTATAAACTTTAGATTTTATATTAATTTTTAAATATAATAATAAGATTTATATATTTAAAGAAGGATTAATCCGCGAAGAGTTATTAAAACGATATTATAACGATATATTAATAGGGTACTTTAACGTTAAGAAAATAACGAAGTTATTTATTAGAAAATATTTCTAAAGTACTCTTAAGGCCGACGTACGAGAATATATCGATATATACGATATATATTAGCGGGTTAGGGTATATCGATACCGCCCTTATAACGAGATTAATTCTTTATTATATCCTACGGGACCGTAGAAGGAAATTATAATAAATTTCATTATTAATTTACCCTTAAATAAGCGGTATAAACGCGTTTATAATATAGTCCTTATAGTTATAAATAAGTATATAAAGATATTACGATATATTTTAATTATTAAAATAATCGACTCTACGGGGTTAATAAAATTAATATTCGAAGAAATTATCTTAAAGTTTAGAGTTCTTAATAAAATTATTTCTAATAAAGATTCTATCTTTACGAGTACGTTTTAATTAAAGGTATATTATTTAATAAAAATTAAAAGGCGCTTAAATACCGTATTTTATCCATAAACGAATAACTAAATAAAACGCTAGAACTAAACCTTAGAATATTATTTAAAAACCTTCTACTTAAGCGAGTAAAATAATTAAATAGTACTTTTACTTATAGTAGAATAAATATACTATAGCGCGCAGTATACGATAATAAAATAAATATTATTTATAGTTATATATAGTTATAATCTATCTCTTAAACCGCGTCTCGAGGGCGAGACGTATAAGGGAGAAATACCGTCGGTATAAAAAAGAATTAAAAAATTAAATATTTTAAGAGAATACTTAATAAAAGTATAAATTATCGTAATCGAGGCGTAGAAGTATAATTATAGTAGAAGGTATAAGCCGAAATCATTTAATATAAATAACCTTATACTATTATTAATTAAAAACTTAATATAAAAATAACTAAATAAGAAGCTCTTTTATAAAGTAATTAAATTATTTAAGATTTTAAATACCGTCGGAATATAAGCGTACCGCCTAGGATTATTAACTAGTTATCGTATTTATAATATTTTTTATATATCGCTTTTAAAGTCGTATTATTAACGGTAGAGCGATATTTCGATCCTTAATATACCTCTACCAGAATTAATAAATAATACGAACGAATAAGAAGTAGAAAAGGTACTAAAAAAGAAGAAAATAAAGGGCGAGGTATTTTACCTTATAAAATAACTAAAATAATTAAAGACCTTTAATAAATAAATTAATATAAATACTTTAGATAACGCGCTAGAACTGCGAGAAATATTCGAAGAGAATACAAAGATAAAAAAAGTATAGAAAATAAAGAGTAAAAAGAAGAAGTATTATTAATTACTAGTTACTATTAGTTATTTCTTACTAGTCGATTTCGAATAAGACGTATCCTTACGACTAGCGGGGCGCTCGCGGGTAGGTTTATATTTAAGGCGGTTAACTTTTTTAATATTAAAACTCGGTTATTTACGAGTAGGGCCGGGGCCGGGAACTCGAATTAAAAAATAAGAAATAAAAATAAAACTAAGATTAAAATCTTTTTTTTTATTTTTAACTTCTTCTTTAAAAGCCTCGCGAGAAGATATTAATTTATTTAAGATATAACGATTTATATCCTTTATACCGCCGTATTAAAGGCGAGGCTTTATATTATTTTTAATTAAAAAAGCTTTATAATTAGATACTATAGCTTTTTATATACTACTAAAGAATAAAATAAAATCGATAATATCGAGATCGTTAATAATAAACGTATTAAATTAATCGGTAGCGGGATTAAGGCCGGGAGAAGAGTTATATTCGGAGGCGTTTTATATACACTATATACGAGTATCGTCTTCGTCTTTATCGTCGGCTTTATCTTCGTCCGTCGATTCGAGAAGATCGTTAAATTAATATTACGTAATTTTATTTTAAGGTATACCCGTATCCCGGGTAATAATCCCTCTTTAAAAAATTATTAATATACGAATTATATTTAAATTATATTAATTTATTAGAGTACGAAAGGTATTATTTATACCCTTAACGCTCGTAGTAAACCGAGATATTAATTATAATATATCCTTTCCTCTTTTAACGTCGCCGCTTTTAGGCTTAATCTCCCGAAGAAAGACTACGATATCTTTCGTATATTTAATAACCCGCTCGCGAAGATATTTATCGGGGCCTCGACGTTCTAAACGATTAAGAAGAAAATTTATAAGGGTATAAAATTTAAACGGAATCTAGATACGTTAATATAATTCGGTTTTAAAATATAAACGATATATAAAATTATATAGGTACTTATTCTTTACGTAATAAATATATTTTATATATAATATTTTATTATATAGGATATAATTATTTAGGCTTATCCGCTTAAAGTAACGGAGGTATAAAAATATAAATAAAGGCGGGGTAAAAGTAGAGCGGGCGGTTACTTTACGGGTAATAATAATCGGAGATATATTAAATATCTAAATATTATCGTTAATATCGTATATTATAGAGATTAAATTAATATATTAAATATTAAAGTAATCTAGCTATATACGTATCGTTAATAAAATAAAGTATAAAACTAATAATTTAAAAATAAAATAAATATTACGATAATATTAATTCTTTTAAAATATGAATAAATACTTTATTTAAAGTTAAAAGAGTTATTTATTTATTTTAATAATTATAAAATTAAAGATAGAATTTAAAAAAGAAAAGAAAGATTTATTTAAATTACGATATATTAACTCTAGCCTTATTTACGGAATATATATATAATATTTACGACCTCGAAGAAAGAGTTTAAAAATACGGCCGAGATTATTATAAATTAATAAAAGTCTAAATATAATATAATTATCAATAGTAATATATAGGAGTTTATATATATAGAAGATAATAAAATATTATAAAAGAAGAAAAGTTAGAAGGTCGGCGAAGGTTTTATACCTACGTTAAGACCGTTACCCGTACGTATTTACTCCTATAACTAGAGTTCTTCCTAAATAATAAAGTAAAATAATTTATTTTACCGCCGATATCGCTAAAGCCCTACTAATAGTAAAGGTTTATAATTTTCGACGGTAATTATAATATTCTTTCCTTTACTTTTCCTTTAGGGTTTAGAGGTTTTTATTAAATATTTAATATAATCTATAACTATATAACTACGCCGATTACGAACTATACGCGACGTATTATTAAATTTTAAGATATAATTTTTCTCCCTCCCTTTTTCCTACTAGGTTTAGAGGTTTTTCTTAATATATTATTATTATAAAAATAGGAGATTAATAGAATTAAATAGGAGGCGTAGGCGTTACGCGTATACTTTATTTAGTTTAAATTCTATTATATTATACTCTTTTATCGGAGTATTAAAACGTTAAATTAATATTTATTAATTTCGAGGGCGAAACCCCTAGAAGGGGAGGTAATTATTATATTATATTAAAACTAGCTTTATAATAGTTATTAAATATAATATATAAATCCTATATAAGGAGTATACGGCGTGGTTACGCTATTTATATTATAGTATTATATTATAATTTCCGGTACTCCGGAGCCTCTTTAGAAATAGGAGGCTCGGAGCCCTCGCTCTAACTCTTTAAAGATTAATTCTATTATTTAAATATAAAGATTATTTTCCTACTAAGGCTTTATACTTACTTTTATATTATTATAAATACCCTAGGCACTATGACCTAATATTTACCGATTAACGAAAGAAGTTACGGGAAGTATATAATAACCTATTTAAATAAAAAGATACTCGGAATTATATTTAAGAATTTAAATAAGGCTCTATACTTTTTAATAAATATTTTAACCTCGTTTTTTAAAAGAAAAAATATTCTCGAATAAAGAACGAATCTTTAATTAATATTATAAAATATAATATTAATTATATTACCTAATAGGCCTTTATCTCTTAAAGGAAAATTAATAACTAACGATTATATACCTTCGATAAATACGTTTATATATACTCCGAAATCGATTAAAAACTCCGGTAGATTAAATATTATTTATCTCGTTAAAATACCGCTTCTATTAGATTAAAATAAACCTCGAGGAGACCGGTTATATCTCTATTAATTTCTACTTTTATAACTCGCTTTAATATAACGAGTATTTTTATCCCCGTTATTAAATTAGTTTTTATTATTTTATTTAAAGAGTTAATAGACTTTAATTCGATTTAAATTATTATTAAAGATAAATTAACGAGAACCCCGGTTATTAAAATTATCTACGAGAAATAAAGGCTTTACTTTTATTATAAATTATTTAGATATAATATGGAAATTTACCCTATTGAGCTAGCTAGCCTCTAATCTAGTATTATAATTATTATTAACGACGACGAGAGCGTTATAGGAGGAGTTATTTTAAATATAGGAAAAAAATAATCCCGGTATAAAATCGTATATTAAGATTATAGGTATTTAGAACCCTATATATACCTTTTTATTTATCGGTTATATCGTTTAATTTACCTTCGTTATTAATTAAGTTTTCGTTATAATTTATTATATAACTTTTTAAAACCGACCCTACTTTTCGTAATAAATATATAGTTATTTTTTATTAACTACGGAATAACTAGTCCCGAATTTAAATTAAAGTCTTAATTAATACTAGTATATCCGGTCATCTTTTTATCGATTATAATTTTATATATATTTATCGTCTACCCCTTCGCTTTCTTTATTATCTTTATATTATCCGATTTTTTAATAGTATACCTACCGTTATAGAACGTATTATTTATATTATAGAAACGATTTTGAATATCTATAACTATTAAGAATAAATAGTTTTTTTCGTTATTAAACTTAATTAATACCCCGTTATAATCGGCCTATTATACCTCTATTATTATAAAATTACTACCGATTTTTTAGATAATTCCTTAACCTTCGTTTTATATTTTTATTTAAGAAACTATACTCCTAGTTCTATAAAAGTCTTCGTAGAAAATAAACTCTTTTTAATACCCTAAGAAAGTTTTTAAATTTAAGAATTCTAGTTTTTAATTTTATTTAATACCCGTATAAAGTAAGCCCCGATTTAAAAGAAGTCGTTAATATATAGAGAGCCGTTATTATTTATAAACGATAACGTTACTACTAAATAATTAATTCCGATTTAAAAGAAGTTACTCTAGTTTTAAACTCGTTAGTAATATATTTAATCCTAAGTTTATAAAAAGTAAACCTCGATTTAAAAAGAGTTAACGTAGTTTTAGATTTACTAGAAATAAACCTAATTCTTAGTTTAATTTAATATTTATATAAAATAACCTAGGACTTAAAAGGAATTATTTTAGTTCTAGGTTTATTAATAATAAATTTAAATTTAAAAAGAGTCTTCTCCGCCTTAGTCCTAATTATTTATTCCTATAGGAACTAGCTATAATAACGAATATAGTTATATCGTTACTACTATTAAATAAATAAAGATATTTAAATTTAGATATTATAGTTTAGCCTCGCTTCGTTTTAAGTTTTAATATTAAAAATAACGAACCTAGTACCTAGTTACTCTTAATATATACGAGATAAAATCTCGATTATTTACCCGGCTCGTTATATTTAATAAATAAACCGCGTTTAATTTATTATTTATAAAAATCGATCGATTTTTAAATATTTTAAAAGAAATCTCGACCCTAAATACTTAACCTCGTTAAGAATTTAAATATTATAAATTTAAACCCCGCCTTAATTAAAATCTTAAATTAAATATTTACGATTAATTCTAAAACCGAGTTATATTTAAAATAAATAAAGAGTTCTACCTCGCCGGCGTTATTATTTAAAAAGAATTTTAAATTTATCGAGATAATAAGAATATTAACCTAATTATAATTTTACCTACGCGGTACTATAAATTTTTAGATATTTTTTCGAGAAAAGACGTTAATACCTTACCTTTATATTAATTATATAATTATATTATTAAATTTAAAGAAGGGCTATAACCTCCGTTATTTAATCTATATAATATAAATTATAACGAGATCCTAAAACTCCGCCGTTACTTAGATAAGAATTTTAATAAAGATTTAATTCGAGTTAATTAATTTTATACCGTGTTCTTTATCCTATTTATAAAGAAATTTAACGGAGACTTATATTTTTATATTAATTATCGAGGGTTTAATATTATTATTATAAAAAATAAATATTCTTTACCCTTAATTTTAGAAACCTTAAATCGATTAAATCGTATTAAGGTATTTTTTAAATTAAATATTATATTTATTTTTAATCGCCTCCGCGTTAAAGAGGGCGATAAAGAATTTATAATATTCCGTACCCGATTCGGCTTATTCGAATATTTTATTATATTATTTAGATTATATAATAACCCTACCTCGTTTTAGTATTATATTAACGATATTTTTCGTAAATTTCTTAATAAGACCTATATTATATACCTCGACGATATTCTAATTTATAGCGATATCGAGGAAAATTATAAAATCTATATTAAATATATTCTTTAAAAGCTCCGCGAGGCGGGGCTCTAAATAAATATTATTAAATATAATTTTTATATTAAGGAAATTACGTATTTAGGATTAATTATTACTATTAAAGGGATTAAAATAAATTTAAAGAAAATCGATATTATCCTAAATTAATTATAATTAATTAATATTAAGGATATTCAAAGTTTCTTAAAATTCGCTAACTTCTATCGCCGTTTTATTTATAAGTTTAATAAACTCGTTATATTATTTATAACTTTAATTAAAAAAGGTACCGTCTTCGAGTAAAATACTCGATATTAAATAACTTTTAATATCTTAAAGAAAGTTTTTACCTCCGATATTATTTTAATTTATTTCGACCTTAATCGTAAAATTATAATAAAAATAGATATATTTAATTATATATCTAAAGGGGTCCTATCCTAGTATAATAATTAAAATATCCTTCGTCCTATTATTTACTTTTTAAAAAAGTATAACCTTACCGAGTATAATTATAAAATCTATAATAGAGAATTTATAATAATCGTCCGTATATTCGAGGAATAACGCTTTAAACTAGAGGGATCTACTTTTTTTATCGAAGTAATATCGGATTATAAAGTTTTTAAATATTTTATTTTATTTAAAATATTATCTCGTTATTAAATAAGGTAGAGCGAGTTTTTATTTCGTTTTAATTATAAAATTACCTACCGGCCTAGTAAAGAAGGTAGTAAATCTAATATATTAATATATTAATTAAGAGACCTTTTTAAAGAGGGGGATAAATTAGACCCTAGATATTAATATTAGTACTAGATAATATTAAAAAGAAAAAACCTAATCCTAGAAATCCTTAAGGACTATATTTATAATATATTATTAAATGTAACGACCCTAGTTTTAATCCTAGTTACCCTAGTTATATTAATAACGAATTAAAAGATTCTTGTCTAGCCCTTCTAATTATATTTTATATTAATCTATATAATCGTTATAAACCTCGATATAAATATTAATTTAAAATTATAAACCCCGCCTATATTTTACGAGCCTAAATTCGATAAAGATTAATTTATTAATTTAAACGAAGACTTATATAATACCCCGATTTATTAATTATAGGATATAATTAATTAAGCCGATCGATTCGCCTCTAAAGTCCTAGAAATATTACGTTTTAAAATATATTATTATAACGGAATTCCCCTCGCTAAATATAAAGATAAGGATAGAGTTCTCTATTTTTAAAAAAAGAGATATATTCCGAATTTTAGTAAACTACGCCTTCGTCTAATTTAATTAATTTATAATAATATCGCGGGTAGTTACCTAGGTCGTATTAAATATTATAAATTAATTAATCGGGCCTATTAATAACCTAACGTCTATATTATTATCTAATAATTCATTAAGAATTATTATATATACCGAAGAACTAAACCTTCCCGCTAGTATATTTAGAGATAATTATATTTATTACCGCCCCCGTAATAATATTAAAAAGATATCTCGATAGACTATATAAGTCCCCTACCGCTTTATACCTTTATAAGAATTATTTATTAATATATCCTAATTTTCGTAGACCGCTTAATTAAGATACGGTATTTAATATTAATTATATCGATAGAAATAGATAAAGCCTACGACGTTTCCTATTAAAATATATAGAAGCGTTATAAACTACTAAATATCTTTATTTCGGATCGAGGATTTTAATTTATATCGGAGTTTTAGGAGGCCTTATATAAGCGCTTTAAAATCGATTAATATATATTTACTAGGTACTATCCTTAGACGGATAATTAAACCGAGCGGTTTAATATTATAATAGAATACTACCTCCGTATATATATTAATTATATATAGGATAATTAGGTGAAATAGCTCCCTAGAGCGGAGTTTTCTAATAATAATATTAAGTTTTCTAATACTCTAGCCTCGCCTTTTTTAGCTAATTATAATTAATATTTATATATCGACTTCGAGCCTATTAAATCTTTATTTTAAAATCTTACCGCTTAAGTATATATTTATTTAATTATTATTAATAAATTCGTAATATAAATAGAAGCCTTAAACGACTACCTCTATAATAAAATATTTATTATTTAAATTATCTTTGAATCTTTAGTTAACTAACGAAGGCGCCTATATTTAATATATTTAATAGATAATTAAATATAGTTAAATATTAAAAATCTAAATATTATACGTTTTTTAATTAAACTCGACGATTATAATATCGGCCCCTTCCGAGTCTCTAAAGTTTTCGATAATTCTTTTATAATTTAATTAGACTTTCTATATTTAATAAAAATTTACCTCGTCTTCTACGCTAGCCTATTATAATTAATAATTAATAACTCTCTATTTAAATAAGTTTAGTTTATCCGAGAACCTATAATTACCGAAGATAATTAACGAGAGTAGTACGTTAATAGTATTTTAAATTTTAAGTATAATCGCCGTTATAGTCTACCTTTATTAAAATACTACGTTAATTAAAAAGGTTACGTCGTTATATAAAAACCCTTTTATTACTTTACCTATTATTAATAATTTATTAATAAGTATTATATCTCGAATCTTAGCGCCGCTGGCCTCTACGAATTACCGTATATTATTTAAAGGTATTAGTAGAAAGAACCTTTATTATCTTCGTTTTAATTCGATTTTTAAAAAGTTAACCCCCGTTTATACTTTAATTTATTCTTTATCCGTTATTATTCCCTCGGTTATCGTTCCGTATCGGCTTCGACCGATACTTCGTATTATTATATAAATAAATAGTACCCTATAACCTAGCCCCGTCGTTATTATTTATAAATAATAACGTTAACGCCTAGTTTTATTTATATACCGCTGTTTATTCCTCGTCCTATCTCTTATCCGTTACTATCGATAACTCGAATACTCTAACGCGTTTTTATCTTAATTATTTCGTAACCCTTAATAAGATTTAGGGTTACGAAATTTAATTAATTAAATTAATTATTTATTTATCTTATAGGAGCTCGACTTTAAAAAGGGGGTTATTATTATAATATAATTTTATTAATTTAACCTAATTTAATTTACTTTAGATTTAATATAAATTTAAACTAGTTTCCTTATTTCTATTTTAATATAGCCGGGATAAAAAATAAATAAATACTCTATATATTAATTTTTATTTAGATAATAATTGGCCCTACCCTAATTTTCGTCCTTTATCTTTTATCTTGGCCTACTTTTATACTATAACTAGGCTATAGTTTAATGAACCTAGTCGTTAATTTAATAAATCTTTAAATATTAATCCCGTTCTTTAATAATTTTCTATAACTCTTAATTACTCTTACCCTTTAATTTAGGGATCTTTATATTACCGTTATCTCCTATTATTCCTAAGAGTAATATAGATAAGGAGTAATTAATATTAAGGATTTTAAAGATTTTACTCTTAAAGTAGCGGTATAAAAAGTATAAAATATTATTATTTTTTTAACGGCTCTCTAGCTCGCCCTAGGAATACACTAAATAAACTATATAATAAGTACGTTATATACCGGGCTTATAACCCGTTAGTAACGTCCATAGGTATAGTTCTTTCATATATTAATATAGTTCATTAAGGAGTAGTAACTATGGTAGTTACCAGTTATATATTATCTTAAGGGGCTTGCCCTAGCCCTAAGCCAAGAGCTGCTTAGTAAGCCAGGCTGAACAGGGAATGGTAGTTGCAATCCAACGAACTCTTAGAACGATTCGTCGATCTAGTTTCCACCTCTCCAATTCAATTACTTGAGAATCACCCTCCGCCTCGAAGCCAACATTCGCTGCCCCACGTACGATGGTTCTCTGGATCCGGGGGATTCCTGCCTCGGGATAACATACTACAGGGCCGTTGCGAACGCACGTACCAGAGCGAACGAGCTCTTCCTCGACAGTGGTATCCTCAAACCACTGGGAAAGCTCGATAACGTGAAGAACTACCATTTCAATATCCAAACAACTCGAGTAGAGGAGGCCGGCGACCACGACTATGAAATATCCCCAAGGTATGCGCAAATTATCGCGGAGGTGAGAGAAGCTATGCAATACCACTGGGAAAGGAGGCAAGATTCTTCGCAGGAGGGCGCCAGCTTGGAGGATTCGGAGGAAAGGTATACCAGCGAGAGTACAATCTAGCTGCGGCGGAGAGATGTGGGCGATGTGGCAGAAGTGGATGGAGCAATCGAGCACAGGAAGATACATGGCATTTGCTTGCTGCTACAAACAGTTGGAGGACTTAAAGGACGATCTGCCTGTCACGAACTTTTCATCGGTATTGCAGCGGCTTTGAACAGATAGCGTATACCCTTTTTTGCTACATGTGGCTTTAGCGGTACAAGATTAAAAAATTATAGATCAGAAGCAACCAATCCTTAACATAACACATTCTTTCACTGTCTTCCATACTTGAGAGAATTGGAGACGGTTGACCCAAAATATAGAGCTCCTCACCAGAAGGGCATTCACAAAGCTTGCAATGCATTACGGTCCAATCAGATTAGCGTGGTTAGATATCTATTCAAAACCATTCCCAGAAAAGGAAGGATAATCCAAAAGTCTTTTGTACTACGGCGCCGGATACATGAGGTTGAGGCATATTCGAGTTCACATTCCCTGACATTCCCCAAGCCAAATCAAGATTATCATCTTACTTTATGGATCCAACATCGAACGTCGCAAGCGCGCTAGCACTGAACTAAGTATCTTTCCAACTTCTACCACCTTCAAATCTATAACGGTAGACCCTCCAGCTCCAACCTCGCTGAAGAAGTTAAAGACCACATTATTTACTACAAGTTTGCTGTAGACTACTTTCAGTTCCAACCTGCACTTAGAGAATTACATCGGATCTCCAGGAGGGCAGTACTTCTGAAAAAGCCTCCACCAAAAGTCGTCGATTTTTCGTAGCTCTGAAAATTCGAGCCGTGTATTTTCCCGACTTAAGCGTGAAAGTGCTATCGTTCTGCTCTAAGTTTTTGAAGTATTGATGAATATCGACGCATTCAGCGAGCTTGAGTATGGTACACTCGCGAGGCTTTCGAACAGTACCCATTCTGTGTCCTTGATCATTAGATCACTGCAGCAATGAAAGAGATCAGAGCGCTACGCCCGTCCCTCTGTTACAATTTCGAGATGGATGTGCGAAACTTGAATTACTAGCTATGCGCGAACGATCTATCTTAGACTAATTATCCGAGCTGTAGAGTATTAGATACTAAGAGAGGGTGCTTCTATCAACTCAAACTCAGCCCGTTTTGGAATTTCAATATCGAATTTATCGTCCTTGCAGTAATGGCAGACCGTGTAAACCAACCCCAATACTACTACGGCCACGTGCACCGCTGCTGTACTTTTCCTTGTGGCGTGAGTTGTTATCGATGAAATTATAGCCAAAGCATTTGTATCTTTTCTATTCAATAAATTTATACCTCCGTGCCCTCAGACTTTGATTTCTTTATCTAATGAATCAGAAGGGAACAGCGCGATAACGAATTATTCATTGAGGAAATTGTACTACGTAGCGATAGCTGATAATGTAGTAATCTGCTTCCCGTCTTGATGAGACTGGGAGTGTTGTTTAACATTGTAAGTAGAGTAATCTCGATGTGAGTAATGACATTTGAGATGAATCGAACGCTCGATGAAGTCGGGACGCATCCTGGAATACACTTGAGGGGAATACACTCGACCTTACGCCTATGCAAAGCCATGAGTGCATCCATTTCCAAGTATGACAAGCTTTTACCGACGCAAACTGTGCCCAAATGCCCCAGTCTTCTTTCGGGCCAAGCCCATGCAAATCGTACCCCCTCAAAGATTAATCTGAAACCTCGGACTCTTCCTTATCCTCTCCCCATACTTATAAAACACCCAAGGAATCGGACACATCGCCAGCGCAATGAATGCCAACAATGAGTTACCCCAGCCCAAGCCCAGCGTTGCATACATTTTCTGGCCTGCGAGGGGAAGAAGGGCGCCGACGAGAGAGCGGAGAACGGTGTTGGCGGCGAGGGCGGAGGCGGCGTAGATAGTGAAGGCGTCGACGAGGTAGGTTTGGATGGGCATGAATGTTGCGAGGAGGCCGAGGCCGACGAGACCTTCGTCATTAAATTTCAGTCAGCATAATGTGTGACTGCAGGGTGGGGCGCAGGGAAGCGGTGGGTTTTGAAACGTTAGTGAGGAATGCAAAAAAGCTTTTTGTTGTGAGGTGCGAGCAGGTGATGGAAGGGCTCGAGATAGGGTGTACGAACCAGTGCCGAGGATGGGAGCGATCCAGAAGACGTGCTTGTCTGCTGTCCAGCCATAGAGGAATACTGCAGCAACTTAGTAAACCACGCGGAAAAGTCAAGGAGGGTTGAGGCTCACAGCCAATTGGTATAACGAGCGAGCCAGGTATCATCGGAGGCAAGCGATATTCTGCTTTCATCCCGCCACCGTTCCTCTTGGTCAGGTTTTTGACGATCTTGTCACTGGCGACACCGAATATAATGACACCACACAGGGAGCCAACACCAATACCAAGATATGTCAGGCCCACAGACCCTTGCGAGAAGTGGTACTGACTCTCATAGACTTCCGTAATAGTGGTAAACAGCAGGTATAGATATCCATAGACGACAGCCATATACGTCGACAACGCCAGGACAATGGGCGAAAAGGCCAATAACTTCATGGGCCGCACAATGGAGAGCTTGAAGAGTGCTGCTGGAGTAAGCGGAGATTTCAACTTGGACTGAAGGTTCTCGTTGCCGGTCTCTTTTCGGAGCCTGACGGCTTTGCGTTCGAGGAGTATGGGAGGGTAGGTTTCGCGGAGGAAGATGAAGGCGGAGATGGAGATGGCGCCGGCCTAGGAATATCAACATTGTAGCGTCAAGATTCCAAATTGATATTGCTTACTGCCATTGCAATCACCCAAAAAACCCATCGCCAACCCATCGCTTGCGAGAGATATCCACCAGCAACAGGCCCAATGACAGGACCCATCAGCGGACCCAGCGCCCATATTGCCATCACACCACCTCTTTTCTCCTGTATAATCATATCCGCAATCGTCCCTCCTCCAACAGTCAATGGGCACGACCCGAACAGTCCTTCCAGGAATCGAAACCCAATAAGCATATTAAGATTCGTACTGAGCGCGCAGGCGATGGTGAAGATGACGAACATGAGATTGCAGACATGGTATACTGGGAGGCGGCCGTAGAGCTCGGAAAGAGGAGCCACTGCTAAGGGACCGAATACGTAGCCGAGGATGTAGATGGAGACGACGAAGGAGGCGAGTTGTTCGTTGTTGGATTTAAATTCGGTCATTACTTCAGGGACGCCGGGCGCGAACATGGAAGAGGCAAGTGGTCTGAAGAATCAGCTTAGCAGTGGCATGGAGAGATCTCAAGGAGAGTCTTACGTGAGGAAGGTGATAGATGCGATGACAGCGACGTTGCCCCATTTCAGCTTTTCAGACCAATTGATCGGATTCTGGGGATCATCCTTTCCATCCCAGTCAACAATGTTTGGATCCACTTCCGTCTTTGCAACTTCGTGCTCTTTCTCGCTCGACGATGATCCACGGTTGCCAGCTTCAAGGTCAATCTCCTTCTCGAGTTCTGAGCTCGCCAGTGTTGCTTTCTCTGCGTGGCCATTTGAAGAGGGATTTGCTTCGGCGGCGGAGAAAGCGGCGATCTGCTGAGCTGTGGACGGGACTTTTTCAAGTGCTGAGAGTGATGCTGCTTCTGGTGCTGTCGAAGGCGCAGTCTTGGGGAGTGAAGATGGCGCTGCTCCTGGGAGGGTAGACGGTGTTTGCTCGGGAGCTGTGGTTGGGGCTACCTCTGGCGCTGTCGAAGAAGTGGCCTCTGTGGCTGTAGAGGGCACCCATTGGGCGATTGTAGATGGTGCTAGATCATGATTTGAGGCTCCCCCTTCTTGCGCTACAGGTGTGGTCGAGTCATGGGTGACGTCTGGTTGGTGGGTGATTTGCGTCGAGCATGCTGCTTTAGGCGCTGCTGACCGCGTATATTGTGGAGCTGCTACTGAAGATCCGTGGCCTTTTGATGCATGGACTCCCTCCACGCCAGACGAGCCCTGAACCTCTGTTGGTATATCCGCGTCGTGACCTTCGATGGCTGCAAGCTCTTCTCGTTGTTGCTCTGAGCTTTCTGGTCCGCTGAACGTCGAGCTCACGGCTTGTGCCAGAGGTAGTTCGGTGTCTGATTGCCATTATCAGTTGAAGCTCGAGGAAGAATGGGTCTCGATTGGGAAATTGTGAGGCTACAACGGAGTGATAAGATTTACATACTCATTTCGCCAAGCTGTCAGCCAAGACTTTCCGGGCGCTAGCTATGCACAAGATTATGCGTCGATTATACTCTTTTCCATGACTGGTGAAGACCACTTCCATACAGCTCCCTAGGAAGCGTAAGATCAACTGTACCACATACACACAAATGCAAGATGTTCACATATAAATCAACATTAACAAAGGAGATCTCGGACTTTGGATTTAGCTCGGCTTATCGGCATATCTTAAAGTAGCGAGATACCTCGGCACAAGCTAATTCCGCTGGGTTATTCACGTTCTTATGCAAACGGTACGAATGTTTGTTTGAGCTTGCTCAATTCTCTTGAAAGGTGCTGGTTTTTGGAGTCATTCAGAATGTCCCCCATCGCAGCAAGTTCCATTGACCTGATCAGCATTCGGTTGCTTCCATACAGCGACCTCGTATCCAGCGCGTCGACCTCTAAGGTCATTCTAATAATTACCTTATTGATAGAGTGCTTCAACCTTTGCGGTGCGCTTACAAGAGGGCCAGACAGAAATGGTGGTGAATCTAGGCAAGGCATATCAGGCATTGCCCCTGCTCGTGAAGAATCTGTACCTCTCACTGTAATCGCTTGGCCCTAGCCCAATCATCATGGTAATGCATTGCCTGAAGTGACGACACAACCCCCCCCCTCTAGCGCGTTTTTGGTTCACTCAACTTGAGCTTGAGGGTATACCAACCACTTCCACTTCTCGCTTTTGCGAAGACTCTCGGAATTCAGAGATCGAGACTTTGGAGCTGCACATCTATCTTCCACCTCCTTGACAAACCCACCACCCACACCCACCTTCCCTACCAACACCGCGGCACAATAGCGACGCTTCCGGATCCCACAATATTTCATGCGCACTTCGGGTGCAAATAATCCCGTCCGGGAAGCCCTAGGGGGCGCGCACTGGGGGGCACACCGCACAATTCGGATTTAGGATATGAGGATTACATACAAATCTAAATACATAGCGCGACCGCTAATGGTTTCCGAATCTACTGTACTGCGGCATTAATAGCTAAATCCGAACTGTGCGGTGCGCCCCCCAGTGCGCGCCCCCAGGGCTTCCGTCTGGATCTACAAAGAGCCCTACTGCAACCGGCCACAATTCCCCAAGCTCACAAAAGATCTCGGAACCGATGTTTGCATCATCGGCTCGGGCATCGCGGGCATCTCAACCGCCTATGAACTCGTCACCCGGGGTTCCAGAGTGACTATGATTGAAGCTCGTGATGTTATCTTTGGAGAGTCTGGAAGAACCAGCGGCCATCTTTCCAGCGCGCTTGATGCTACCTATCCCGAGATTGCAGGTAAGCATGGCGAAGAGAAGGCAAAACATGTGGCGGAGAGCAACCAGTATGCATTGAAGAGGATTGGGGAGATCGCAAAGCAACTGAGCATTGATTGCGAATACCGAATCCTACCCGACATACGAGATATTACAGTATGAAAAGGGTGACCCTAGGCACGACGATGAGATGAAAGATGCTTCGCGAGGATTTGGAGAAGGCGAGTGCGCTTGGCATTCCCGCGACCTACCGAGAGGGCTACGCAATCAAACGTTGGGATGGAAAGCCTGATCAACGAGACGCTGCCGGTTTTACGGAGCAGGCCACTTTTCATCCTACCAAGTACCTGACCCGTGTACTTAAATGGCTAGCCAAACGACGAACTTCGAGTGCTACACCCACACCAGAATGATGACCATTGAAGAGAAAGGTCTGCTCAACAAAGAAGTTCGTGTCGGTACTTTGGATGGCCGTACCATTACCTGCAAGAAGGCTGTGGAAGCGACATGCATCCCTCTCCAGAAGCTGAGCATCGTCGCGCAATTGGAATACCATCGCACATACTGTATCGCCATCCGTGTTCCCAAAAACACCATCGAGGACTGCCTCATCAACGACCAAGCCGACCCTTACCATTATATCCGTTTCACCGACTGCGATGCGGAAAACGACTACCTCGTGATTGGAGGATGCGATCACAAGGTGGGCCAGGAACAAGAAGACCGCAGGTTTAAGGAGCTCGAGGCCTGGGTTCGTGAGCGTTTCACCAAAACTGGCTCGGTCGACTACAGGTGGTCGTGTCAGATCCTGGATTCCGTGAACCAGGTTGCCTTCGTTGGCCTCAACCAAGGCAAAAGCCGCACTCACATTGTGACTGGGGACACCGGCCATGGTCTCACGCTGGGCGTCCTGGCAGGCAAACTCATTGCCGATGAGATCACAGGCGTTGACAATCCGTGGAGCAAACTCTACAACCCCAAACGCCTGCCGACTGTATCCAGTCTGCCAAGCACGTTGACCCGCGATATACAGATCAATACTCGGTACAAGCGCTTCTTACAAGGCGACATCACCGACATCGAGGACTTGCAACCAGGAACCGGAGGTGTTCTCAATTCTAAGACCGCCAAGCCAGTGGCAGTGTATAGAGACTATGGTGAATGATTGTCCGGTACATGGCATTCGCTTTGGTAAGGATGGGTTATGCGTGATGGGACCTGCTAAGGCTGGTTTGCCCCCCATGAACGAAAGTGGAGAGGCAATACAACAGGAAGCCAGAGGTGAGTAATTGTCTCAGTCGGCCGTGGATGGCTGGAGAATCCAAAAGTACTTGACTATGGTACTTGATAGGGATGTAACGACGGTTTGCATAAAAAATTCATTACACAATCTACGTCTTCGCTTAAAAGTCTTAAGACGTTCTCGCGCTAAATACGGCAAAAAGTACAGTATATCCCCTACTACGCTAGTCGTTCATTACGCTTGTTGCTACTCTCTTAAGCATTTTACTCGCTCTAAATCTACTAGTTAATTCCTCTTAAGAGATTTCTTATCTAGAACTTTCTCTTTATCTCTCTTTCCTAGTCATTATTTTGTAAACTCTATCCTTTAGCCTTGATCCTTGACTAAATTATTCGGTTTACTCTTATCTTTTACAGCGCTACTCGCTTGATACGATAATTCTGGATCTACTCGTAAATCGTTTACCTAGAACACCCTTTCGCGACTAGCTTCATGATAATGCTTTCGGTAACCATAGAAGGAAGCTCTTCCTGTACGCGGGCCGCGATACACTTCGGGTATACAACCAATTCGCTTGTTACATTGTCGAGGCCGATGAGGATCGTATCTGCGAGGAGGAACATTTCCGGTATATCCATACGGCGGATAGCGCTCTCGTCTAATGCGCGCTCCATCCACCGATCCGAGAGGTTTTGGCGAAACTGGCTGGCTTGGACATCAGCTCGCGGGAGAGACTGTATATTACAGCGCATAGGGTTGCGCTTGTACGCCATCGCGGAAGACATACACACGCAAAGTCGACCTGATAATTATCAATGCTGTCGCAGGCCTAGGGGCTACTGCACAAAATATTTACGGTGATATCCGCCACCTCGCAACGTGGAAAGAGGTAGAGGAGCATAAGCCTATTTTGTCTTTCTCGAATGACTCCTCTACCTTTAAATTTAGGTAAATTTCTATACTTTAGTCTAATATAATCTAAATAAAGGATGAGTAAATTTCCTATATACTAGTTTCATTTAGTAATTCTGTTCTGTACTTTATCGTAGATATTTAGAAGATCCTGAAATTTCTCGGTATAATTCAAATCCGCCTGCCTTATGCACGCTTTTATGCAAATGGTATAAATATTGCCCTGGTTTTAGCTCGCTCCCTTCAGCTTTACCTTCATCCAATCAACACAGTAAGCACTCATGTTCTTCAATTCTCCTAAATTGTGCTTGGAGGATATAGTAACAGTATTTGGAGCATGAGTGCTTTGTTGCCTCACGTTTTTGCCTGCAGGAGAATTGTCCCGCGTGATCTTACTCATGACGTAATGAAGCACTTCCCCTTCTCCTCGTTCTTCTCTCTGACTGCTAGGAGGCTCTACGACCTCTGCTAGCTTCTACCTCCACGTCAGATGTAAATTGTAAAGCCAGTGGTTCTTGATGGTAAGCGCAAAATGCTTGCTGAGGTTCGCGCCTCAACTCTTTGCTGCCTGCAATCGCCAATCCGTACTTTGGGATAACTCTGGGTACTGATATCAACGTGGGGCTCAAGAAATGGCTAAGTCGGTCTCAGGTGATAAAACTCCTTGTGTAATGAAGTACTTGCACGTTGACCTTACAGGACTTCTTCCAACCATTGGAGTACTCATATTCACATCAATAAAACAAATCGCTATACAAAGCCTTCGATTCGATACGTCCAACGCCGTATTTTGCAGAAAACATCCAACATACTGATAGATCATATCTCCAAGCGAGGCAGAATATCAAAACACTCGAGAACTGCAGGAAATCCACACTCATACGTCCCTCAATCGCTCCAGATTATCCATCCGACACTCACTTCTGGCTATCCTCGTTATTCGGGCCTTGTCCAGTCAAGCCTGCATTTTTCAGCCACTCCTGATATCCCGGGTTTTGCTCATCAAAGCCAAGGTTCTCTTGCCACTCCACATCGTCCAACTCTTGACTAGCAAAGCCGTAGCTTTCTATCCATTTATTGGCCAGCTCCTGGATTTTGTCCGCTTGATCCGGTTCTTCGAGTACAATTGCCAAGTGTTTAGCCGCTTCGATATGTGCTCGGAATGTTTTCTCATCCACACCCAGTCGGTGCGCAGCGGCGTGACGTAGTTGCCGAATACCAGCGATGGCGTTGCCGAGGATCTTCATGGCGCACGATTTATTAGGATCGTTAATGAACTCCTGATTGTTAGCGTAATTGGCAAGATCAAAATGTTCCTCCCATCTGTTGGATTCAACCTGCTCTGGTACCGTCCAGCCACGGCTCGCCAGCCAGTCTGGATCGGTGTTTTTCTCATGGCGGAAGCACATCTCTTCAATTATGTACCGGACCTTATCGAGCAGCTCGTAAGCCGCAACAGCTGGTCGGTCATACAACGCCTTCTCTAGCTCGCATTTCGTCGCCTCATTCAGCTGGGAATACTCGCACACGAGACGATATTTCCGCTGAAGGTCAGCCGCCCGCTCGTGATCGCCAAACAGAGCAGGTAGCTTCAACGCGTTTTCCAGGTCTATCTGCTTCAACGAATCCCGATGGATGGCTGCATTTCGTAATCTGCAAATCCCTTCGCAGATATTCGTCATCCAGACTCCTTTGGTCAAGATAGGGCTCTTGGAAACTACCGGAATAGCGTGAAAGTGTACAACATAGCGAAAGAGCAACGCCCAATGGTCTAGCTCGATAAGATTCGGGAATGCCGTCCATGGCTTGTCAATCAAATGCTGCAATCCCCGCTGGGAAAAAGATTCCTGTTTCCATTCAGGGTTATCCAGCATATCTGTGAAGAAATTCTCGGAGGCGAATTGGTGGCTGCAGAATTCCAGGCTGTCGACTGCATGACGGATGAAGTAGTGAGCCAATTTTGGGTTTGAAGGTTCGAACAGTGGGGGCGGTGGGCCATCCTCTGGCAAGGTATTCGTATGGCTGTCCCATTCACCGTTTGCTTGAACATCTCCAGGTACCCCACCGAAGAAATCTTCGCTCTCGTCAACTGTTGTCTCGCTATTTTGTGTGACCTCCGTATACACCGACAGGGTATTCGAGCTTGACGACCTTCGGCTGTCATCACTTGCTTCCGGTGCTCTCTCTGCTTGGGGCCCTATATCTACATCGAGGTCCCGAACTGGGAAGACGACGTTGACCGAGTTCTGTGATCCGCTCATGATGGTATCGCGTACACGGCCTTGGGGGATTTTCCAGTACTGGAAGAAATCGTTATATCTATCCAAGAAATGTGAGCAAGGCCGACTGTTTTGTATTGACATGGCGATCGAAAGGACCATTGTTGCACTCGCGCTTTGTGCGATGACTGGAATTTCGGTGCCTTGAACAACGAACATGCCTGGTCCTCAACTCTTTGTGCGAGCCCTTTGACTGGCTAGCAGCTGTTTTCTTTTGCTACGCTTTCCTTGGGATCTGAAACTCGATCGCTGATTCTTTGTGCGAGGCGATTGATTGGCTTCTTAAAACTATGACTGCTTGTTTTTATTGCGAATTCTTCCAAGCTCTAATGCTTGGTATAAAAAACCTTCTCCGCAGGCATCCGAAGCCCCCAGTTTTGACTCCATCTCAAGAATGAATTCGAAGCAAATCAATGGGGACACGATGTCCAGTGACTCCGTCCCATCTTGGGGTCTCGCTTGATAGCAGATATTGTAGGAAAGGAGAAGACGAAGGTTACCCGCCTCAGAGCAAACTTTGAGGGACGCGGAAAGCAAGGAAAAATTGCAGTCTCTAACTACTTTGTGCGCCAGTCGCTATACTAACATTCTGATTGGCTTGCAAGTTCTCGAGAAAATATGGCTTCATTCGTATATATATATACATCTGTTGTGACGATTGAGAACCTGAGCATGACTAACAACAAATGGACCAGGAACAGAAATTCATCGCTTTTCTACCCAGAAGAGCTGTTTGCTCCTGTCCGGGTTCGCACATACGAAACAGCTCTTGAACAAAGGCGGAAAACAAGTTAATGCGCACGGCCAGAAGGCAACAGCGGTGGGCTTGCGACCCAACAGTCATGAGAGGAACTTTGAGTCTTGTACGCCAAGCCATGACTGGCCGCCAGCTTTTGCCTTCACTGTGCGACTCATTCTGAAGATGTAAACCGTCGGCGTGGCTACACAGGCGCGAGTCATTCGAACGGATTGGCTGTTGGCAATCGCATTCATTGTGCGACTCGAGTATTCGGCTTCGCAAATTCGCCGCACAATCTCGAGTGGCTTTCAATGAGTCTTGGCGTTGCAATCGCACAGATTTTGTGCAATCATGTTAAAGATAGAGCTGACTTTACTGATCAGTAGAAATCACGGCTCAAACGCTTACAATTGTGGAGATGTATGGTGGGTGGTAAAAGATGTATTCAATCTGCTAGCTAGTCTGACCCGGATTCAGAAAGTCCACGATGCTCCAATGTCCCAAAATCCCCACAGCTTCGATGTTCGATAATCAATTTCCAAAACAGCCATCCCTCCAGGTTGCGAAGTTGCTGCCATTGTGTGACTGTACCTTTGACCCTAGGGTACAAGGTAGCTATTGGGGTTGTTAGTATGAGTGCTAGCCATGATGATAGTGAGACCACCTACTATCCTCCCAAGCCTGCCTCACTTCCAGCCCCGAAACCCTCTCCCGGCATCAATTCGCCTCGTCCTCCTCACCAGGCTGCCGCCACGTCCTCCACCACCCCGAGGAGCGGGGTGATACCATGGCTGCCGCCTCGTCCTCCCCTACATGTTCTATGTCACGTCAATGAGTGCTCAGGTCGAGTCAGTTGGTTTGGCTACTCACAGTCCTCCAGTCCAATAAATCCATCTGCTAGCCAAGGTACACAGTACAAATTCAAAATTCAAACGATGATGATGTCGGCAAAGCTTCGGTTTGCTTGTACCGCAAATCGTCCCACTTCCTGTCCTCCTCATCATGATCCCTTCCTTCACGCTTCTCCCTTTCAATCCAAGCGTCGATGATGGCTTGAATTTCCTGGGCTTGTGTGGGGTCGCCCAAAAGGTAGGCAGCTGTCACGGCAGGTTGAACCAACCTCCGGATTTCGTGAAAGGGAAGGCAGTGGGCCGCGTAGACACGGAGCTTCGCGATGGCGTCCATGGTGGTATGGAAAGACTTATCGTCCGGGTGTTCGTCCTTCAAGATGGGGATCCAGCTGCAGAGTGAGTTGTCAGCATTGACGCACTGAGTGAAAAATTTAGTGCAACGGCAAATATCAGACGGACAGCTGACTGCATTGGAGAAGGGAGACTACTTACTCTATGATTTCGACCTGCTCATATGTGGTCCAATTGCGCTCCCTCAAAAACTCCGGGTCCTCCCTTCTCTTCTTCTCCATAGCTGTCCGCTCAAGCTTGTCCTGGAGCGTAACCAACAAATCTCTTTTGGTCACCACCGGCTTGGGAGGAGGAAAAAGGAGGTGATTAAGTTCTCCAATCTCGGCAGGGGTGGGAAACTCTGCGGTGACGAGGCTGTAAACGTGTTCGAATTGTGCTGCACGTTCGGAATCGTTGAGGAGTGCTGGAAGTGTCAAAGCTCGGTGCAAATCGGACATAGGAAGACGGCGGCGGTGAATGGCGCAGTGGCGAACTTCGGCGACGGACTTCAAGAGATATTTGTCGATGAGGTTTTTGTCCTCGAGGAAGTGTGTCATCTGCAAAACTTGGCGTCAGTATCGTTGATTTCAGTCACAGTTCATCTCTGGGGAAAGCAAGACACAGCCTAATAAGGCAAAGGTATCGCAACTTCAGTCACAATTCATCTCCGGTGACAGCAAGACACACAACCCCGTAAGGCAACGGCATTGCATTGTTCAAACGAGATGGTGCTTCTGGCCTTCAGCGCTACTCGCATCTTAGGCTGGTTGTATCTTATGGACTACAGCTACACCACGCTAGAGCGAGACAGTTTGTCTCTTCGCCAGCAGGCAAAGGTAGCTACAGCATCAACCTTTCGGCCTTACGAGGAGTTGAATCCTTCGCCTACTCCATCTTCGGCTGTGAAACCATGTTTCGCCTTCAGCGCTACTCGCCTCTTAGGCTACAGTACTTTTCTCATGCTACACCACACTCCTCTGAACATTTCATTTTCCTCATGCTACACCACTCGGCACACCCGCCACTGCAACACCGATATTCCTCTACCTCCAAAAATGACGAAAACATGAACACACAGAGATGAAAACAGCCAAGCAAAAAGGGCACTTACTTGATAAAGCTCAACGCAAGCAGGGTTATCAGCCACCTCGGGGGCCCAAGACTTGATATAGTCGCGGCAGGTGTCTTCGAGGATCGACTGGCCGAGTTTGAGGAAAGCATGGGTCATTCTAGGTGTGGCGGCGGCGAAGAAGAGAACGGGTGAGGTCGAGCTGTCAATGTTGCAGTCAGCTTGAATTCAGGTCTGTACGTACGAGAGAGGGTGGGAATACTTCTTGGCAGTCTCATTAGGAACTGGAAAATCTTCGGGGAGAGTGGCAGTGCTACTATCCCATTCTCCAGAGGGTTTGATGGAGGAGGAGGAGGGTGTAGGTGATCCACTTTCTGACACGAGGGTGCTCGTACTGCCCCATGTTTTTTGGTATTCCACCTCTCCCTCTCCAACGAGGGTCGCCTCCGAGTCTTTCCTCTTGAGACCTGGGATGAAGGCTGCGGCGCTAGGATTGAGGTATGGTGATGGTGACTCTTTTCCAGTCTTCGGTTTGAACTCGGGGGTGATGGAAGGGGCGGTGGAGCTGAGGGCGCGACGCATTCTTGCGAGGGCATTCTTGGTCATGGCGGCCATGGTGGGTTTGATGCCGAAATTGGCGTCGATGAGGGAAGACATCTTTGCGGGTCTAAAGGTAGTTATCGGTGGGCGGGTCGATTGGGGGGAGCTGTGAGGTAATGCTGTATGGTTGATAGGAGGCGGTTGGAAGTATTGCTGAAAATGGAAGTGAGATGTCGACGATATCAGTGTAAGTCTCTTGAAGAAAGAGCGATGAGCAAGATGTCGAGGCTGTAAGTTCTCAAGTTCTCAAGTTTTCTGCTGGCCTTTTCATTGCTTGGGATCCGCGACTCGCCGTATGACTTTTTCTGAATACGAGAGATTTTCTTTCTACTTCCATCGTGGACATAGCATCATTGCTTGAAACCTAACATCTGACCTCTTGGGCATTGGGTGGTGGAGGCTGTGCAGCCTTCTTTGCCAGGATCCGGCCGCTGTAAGAGCGAACCATGCATTCTAAAGCCGTGATTTTGCGATTTCTCGTGTTGGAAGATTCTGCAAGGCTGACAGTAAAGTCTCTTGATCTCAAAATAGAATTGTGGAAGCTTTGTGGCTTTCCAAGCGTTGGGCAGCATCAATTGACTGGATACCAGCGCTTGCCCCTGAATTCAGCATGTTTTGAAGAAACTCAAGTTACGAACGAAGAGTGTTTTTGGTGTTCCGAAGTCTCTTGGCTTGAGCAAGAAAAGGGCTTGGAGGAAGCTTATACGTCTTGGCACGAAGTATGTTCCTTATGTGCCTGAAGTAATCCACGGACACTCTTTCTATCATGAGCGTGTCCTATTCTTAAAGATCTCTTTAAAATCAAGCTCATGGCACAGAGTATATGCCGTTCTTTTAGACTTTGCATCTCGTTTCGTAAGACGTCTCAACAATCAACCATCAACATGAGCCGTTTGCTTCCGGAGCGTGCCGCAATCACTCCTGTTCCTGAAAATCCGGCAAACTTGAGGAGAGAAGTGTGGTGCCATTTCGAAAGTTTTCGGGACCCTGCCAAGCAAGGATTCAGAACATCTTATCATTATTGCCACTTCAAGCCTAGAAATCATCGACATGTTTGTTAGAGGACATTGCCAGAAGTGTTCGTACCCTTCCTTCTGCTGAAGTTCTGGCGGAATCTCGCGGAAGGTGCGATTTGAAAGTTTTCAGACGCTGCCAAGCAGGCTTCCAACCGCCTTTCCGCACATCAGCAGCAAAAAAGTTGAGGGATACGTGTTCGTAAGAATATTCGACCGGAAAGCTAAGAATCTCGTCGTTATATAGACGGACATCGCGAAGTATACGATAACGTCGTTGAGTAGTTTGTTACTCTCTAGTCGTCCGACGGACCCCTTTATAAATTAGATCCGGTTGAAGGTAATTTCCCTCGGAGTATAGTTCGTTAGGAGTCGGACGTAATTGAGAGCGGATCTCGATCGGGCTTTTTCGGAACAGTGTCTCAGATTTGTTAGGGAAGGTACGTACGTCCACGTCTTCCTCTCTCATGTAGTGGATTTCAGGTCCAACACCTATTTATATATGAGTGAAGCTCTTAAGGCCATCTGAAGCTTCTGAACAGGGTGGTCAATCGTTCAAGTCGTACAGCTTCATACCCTTCTCGAAGCTCATCTCCTCCAATGACTCCTAGCTCCACCAGCCTTCGGCTTCCCATGATCCGATGAAGGCTATATAGCCCTTCCAATGGTCTATTCCGTTTGGAAGACGCGTCGCAGTGATGAGAAGTGGAAGCGTTCGTTGAGCCATTTGATTCCCGTGGATCTCTTACTGACAATCTATTTGATAAAGTGCGCCTCATCAAGAACGATGAGGTTGAAGCAGTCACCCAGGCGTTTAACCAATCATTGCTCAAATCATGGAACATGGACCGGACTTTGTATCTTGAAGAGTCCAGTAAAAGAATCTTGCAAGCAAAGCGACAAGAAATGGTATCAGCCTTCGTATTGTTCTAGCCCTTGGGATTAATCCTCCATAGTCGCTGAGTATTGAGTCCTTGGCCTGCGCGGTAGGTTACTCCCGCAGTCTCGTTGAGTATGTAGATTTCTAGAATCCTTTTTTGCCCTCAGTACCGCCATTTGCTGCAAAAGAGATTTGGAGCGCGTCTGTATGCTCAGCAACCCCGTTGATACAGTCAGAGTAGCAGTGAATTCTTCCACCAAAACGTTTTTGTATACTATTCTTGGTCTGCCGCCTCTACACAGACAGCTGTCAAGTCTGGGCGGGTGCTTGCCGGTTCTGACGTGAAGAATCATTTTGGGTAATCCCACAAAGATTGATGAGGCTGTAGAGGAACGCTATGATGGTCCTTCCATCGCAAGCTGTCAGGGTTCCCATGTTTTCATAATGTAGGTAGAAAATTGCCGGTGGGGTTATGGTGACGAAATTGACAGCTGAGAGTGTTTCTTCTGGCCCCAATGCTCTTTTAAAGCTGGTGGAAGCTGGATTGGGCGGTACCTGAACCAGCCCTCATACCGCTTCTTTCGTCGCCTTTGATTGACATTAATGGCCTTGATCTGAGATCTCCGCACCTGCTATTCTCTAATAGCTCTGGGACATGTTGATTGAGGTCGATCTGATCACACCTCCAAGCCAGACCACATCCGATGGCACCGCCGCTTCTCCTCTTCATTGGCACCACGCTCTTTAATGTTCTCATAGCAGATGATGACATCTGGGTGTCTTTTGCAGCGATGCGAGTATGTTATTTCATGTTCGTGCCTCTTGCTCTTCACGTGGATCCAAAGAAAGTAGCTTGATTCAATATTTCAATGGAGAAAGCCTCGTCAGTAGCATCCTGAAAGCCCGAATTTACCTGGTACCCTAGTGCATCGAGACTCGTCTGGTCTTGACGGTCTGTCAGTTACAAGGAAGATAGATTCTCGCAATGCTCTTGTTCTTGATGGAGGTTTTTGCGGACGTTCGTTGGGTATCGGTGGAAATTAAGTATTGAATATTGAGGTAATGGATTCACACCTTTTCACTCAGGTATGATGAATTAGACACAGCGAGCGACAGCTTGCCTGCGAAGTGCTTTTTCAAATGAGGAATGTAGCTATACAGACTGTGTCCAGGCCATGAATGCTGTTTGGGATGAGACTTGTCGTCCCGACCATATCCATTCTCACTTCCTCATCGCCGCTTTGTTTGCTAGATCTAGATGAGTGACTAGTCTGATAGTCATGCTTCGTGCTTCATCTGGCGTATTCGTGTCAGGCAGACAGGTCTATATCACTTTCGACGGACTTGTGCGTTAAACCTCTTTGGCTGCAAACACAATTCCATGTCTTCCGAGACTTCTTCATATGCGATCTCTGTGAGCAATTCTAGCTGAGGTTTAGCATCAGGGTAGATCTTCCGCTTTTTGGTTGGGGTTTGGTTTTCGACATTTGCAGAGGGTGGATTGGTAGGAGCTGGAGGCATTGGTCAGTATCCTTCTGCCTTTGCCTTCACGTTTTCTGCTTATTTGAGATCGCCAATTTGCTCTGCTATCGGCTTGGCGGCGTTGTTGCTGGGTTATTGTGACATTGATGTCGGCTGAGATAATGTGGTTGAATTGAGTTTGGTATTTGTATCACGAATCACGAACGTAGCATACTTTGTAGTATCTGGAAGTACGGACTGGAATGCTTGTGGTTGGACCCGACTTCTTTTGCGACATAACTGAACATTAGCAAAGAAGTGAGTTTGGAGACCAACAGTGAACAAACAATAGTGTCTAAACTCTAATCCAAATCCCTAGGAACGTGCCAGTGGCCGTAAATGATCTGCTGCGAATTCCCATCTGGCCCGGAAGTTCGAATAAGCCTAACAGAATCCTATCGAACGCATATCTTCTCGACTTGCGTGCGCACTTCAGGTCGTGCCAGGTCAAATTTCTCGTCACAGGTTGCCTCGTCTAGTTCCCCAACTCGAGCGCATTCTCGAGCTGCGTTCTCGTGAACTTGGGATTTTTCCTCAAGTCAGTCTCCGTCTGCTGGCCTCTGCCATCCGTCAAATCCAAGCACGCAGCTTCGTGCGCCAAGTTCCATGCTTCTCTTCACGATTAGAGTCTGCCAGCCAGTGCGATAGGCGCAGGGCTCGCTTACCGATCTCGTTTATATGTAGAAGTATATAATGCTAGCTTTCACAACATTGAAACAAAGCGACTGAAAAAATCGAGCTCTAGAGGGAGAGTCCATCCAAAGGTAACTGCTAGGTCCTCAAGCAAGGATCTTGGAGCCAGGTTACTTCATGCTGGACAGGAGTAGGTAGGATGATGGGCATGGTGTTCCATGGGGCTGAGGCGGATTGGGTGACGCAACGGAATCTTCTGTCACAAACGACAAGATCAACTATCAAACGATCACTTCACTTGGCCACTGCTATCGCACCGTGGTCGCCACAGAGAAGAGGTAAACGTCTTAGTGGGTTGATACCTTCCACCTCTTAACGTCCAGGAGATGCAGTGTAGCCTTGGCGTTGAAGTGAACATTAGGAGCAATATTGTACTCGTGGAGTCTCGCTTGTTTTTTCTGTTTATTTTTTGAACTCGATGGTTGTTGCATCGACGTGATTGCGTAGTGATAAAGGTGCGTACTGTACTAGTCAAGGTCCGTGACGGTGGGCATGACAGTACTAGTTTACGAATAGCATATGAGAAAGAGGGTGCAAGGCCATAGTATGAAGGTGAGGCGGAATGGATTGATGTTCATCTTCGAAAGAATTTCAAATCGTCAGTGTGGGTAGATTCTTTCGACGAAGTGGTCGCGGAGGAGAGTTCCATTAGATCCTTGCTGCTTATCATCTTCAAGAGCCAATGACTTCCCCAAATCTTCGACTGTTACGACTCGTTATCTATGCCAATATCGAAGACGAGAAGAATCAATCAACTCGAGATGTGAAAGCTTGACACCCCAGGAGTGATTCCGATTACAAGACGTCCTTGAACGCGAACGCGCAGAACTGGGGACCACCGCCGACCACTCCTTCGGCATGAGATTTCCTCCAATTCTTTCAGGCGTAATCGACGCTCGGAGGCTTACCCGCCATTGCGACCCGAGATACTGAAGTGCCCAGTAAAGACTAACTAAGGTACTCCGGAACACCATATTAGGATTTTGATCACGTATGGCTTCCTCGGTCTCGGCTCTGTTCTGCCTTCTCACTGTAGTAGGAAGTATCGATCAAGAATCGTCTATTGAGGATTTTAATAGCCTTGTTGATCTTCGCTCTAAGATATGTCCCGTAAGGGCCAGGCGATAGCGCATTGACTGATCGTGGTCCAGGACCGTCATGCCTGTGTCGACGAAGCGTTCCAACTCATTCTGCCCTTTTGGTAGGACGCTGTGGGTATCAGGGTTGCTTCAGGCAATCTTTCAGTACAGTCTAGGTCTCCACTGTTATCTTTGAAAGAGTGTCATATGCTCTCGTGTATGCGCGAGGCTTGCGTAACGAAGGCGATCCGTCTCTTGCAAGGGGACAGCGTTCTCCGAATGCTCTTGTCCATATTTGCTGGCACTTCTGATAGACTCGACGCGATTCTTCGTTCGAAGGTAATTCGACATTTGACGCCATGATGCTTGCTTTTTAACATAGACAGCACTCCGTGCTTGATTCCAAATCGCGCGGTCCAGCTCCCTTTCATCAAGTTGCTTCTGCTTTTCGCTACTGATCTGATCTTCCGGAGCAAACCATCAGTCTTGTTGCACCAGCACAGTAACTAGTATTAGCACTGTCTTTCGGGTGGTCAAGGTGCTTATATTTTGGCTGCGGCCTGTTGGTGAACGAATTGAAGAGAAATCTTGGATGCTTTGCACCCAATCTGATAGTCTCCTTGACACCGTCGAAGTAATCAGTCTCCGCTCTGAAGACTTAGTAACCAAGAACTCTATCAGCAAGATGAGGCGAGACATTGAATACTCTGCAACCAAATAATGAATATTGATTGGGGGGAGAAGTGGCTCTCTCGCAAGTGATGGGGTGCCGGAGGAATTGGAATAAGTCAAGGAGAAATGGGCATATGATGACCGCGGGACATGGTTTGCGGGTCCCATCGAATTTAAGACACATTTTTGGAAGGGATAAGTATTTGAGGAAACGTTGTCGACGCTAATATCGCGTCCATGATGAGCAGAACATGCAACGCAATGAAGGTGGAAATAAGTATCAGGATCATGCCTTAGGGTACGATGGTGAAGCCGTTGTTATTGAAGGAGGTCGTTGCCAACCAGCAGCCTGTGTCTGGATGAGTTTTATAATTGCCGGATTCGATTCAAACATCGATCACTCTCTGTTCCCTCGTCCGAACAAGCTCCTGGAGATAGTTGTTTGTTACGGGCTTGGTATGGAGTGGGTGCCGCCATTTCGGAAGGGCCGAGACCGGGAGAGACTAGATTCAAAGCAAAAGTTATATAGCCTGAGCGGATTCGACTCAAAGACAAGATATGTGAACTCAAGAGACGATGCTGTTCTGATAGCAGAGGTTTCCTGGATTAGCCAACACTCAACATCGAGTTTGATGAAGTGATTGAACATGTCATTGTAAGGGGAAATGATAAATGAGCGAGCACAAAACTAGTATCGCATAAATTCTTTGTCACAAACTTCTTGAATAGCTGATGTACTTCTTTATGCCATTCTAGCGCCATCGTAAAAGGTCCGGACTGTGTTTACAGCAAGCTGAGGGTCTTGATGTAATGTATGAAATGAGATCTCGATCGGGTGGAACATACGCCGATGCTGCTATCTTTCATGTTGCCGCTTCTTCTCACCTCCGTCTTGAGTCCAGTGAGTAGTGAGTTTACAGTTATTACAACGCTGCCTGCACTAGGCGTGATGTTTATTGCGGTACTTCGAGCAATGGGTAGGATCAAGAAGGACAAGATCGCACAGAGTGAGTTCGAGGATGATGGAAACGAATTCTGAGGTCTTGAAAATCGTCACTTGGGTGCATGAAAGACGAGACTGTTGAAAAAACCCGAAGTGGCAATGACTTGAGTATTGCTTCTGATGCTGTCGTAAGACTTATCGTTTTTGCCTGATACTTGGCTCTCCGCCGCTTATCGAGATATATTTTCGTGCCGTCGATGCTCAATGATCCTTAGTCTATGGTGGGTTTGGTGCTGGCAGCTTTGCCAACTTCGGTATATCCATCGGACTCCATTTCGCAAATGAGACGACAGTCTTGCTGTCTATTTCCACGCTTGGCGCACCGAGGCCTCCGATCCGACGGCCAAATGCGATAACCGTATTCGAGAAATCGAATGTCCCCTTACAAAACTTTCGCGCAGAAGAAGATAGGAGACCCCATCCGTTTGAGTCTCATATCTGGAGGTTAGATCCGTAATTGTGACATATACCCCTCGATTCATATTTACCTCCTCCGTGCCGACGCGGGCATTCAAGGTCCCTTTCGCATTCACCAGGATATCATTAGGCATCTTCACATTCCCATGAGAAACAGTAAAGGATCTCGCAGCATTGTAGGTGAGACTCATTATGTACTTAAGAAGAACCGTACGCCGGCGCCAGAACATAATTTCGGTCTCAAGATAATGGTGATGGTAGTGTCACTGCGAAGTAAAAAATGTAAGCCAATGTTTTATTCGAAGCCTCTACTGATAGCTGATAGACCTCGGCCGCCTCGGAAGTTTGGATCACTCCCAATTTATCTGTTAACACCTTTTTGTTGATTGTGTGTATCTCGAGCTTGCTAAGGCTGACACTTGCAGGCTGCTCGTACGGATCCTTACAACGCAGTATCGTCGTCTCGTGCTCATAGGATCTGGAGTGACTCATTGGAAAGCGCTTTGAGGCTTGAGGCTGATCACCCCTGTGTAAGAGTACCTGAGATCTTGGTAGAGTAATAGAGACGATGCGGCTCGTCCCAGTAATGCGTATAGTACGCCTTCAAAATCATGAGTCGTAATGTCGCGGCAGTATTCTCCAATATATGTCTTTGTAAAACAGACGCCGTAATCTGATGCAATCAATGGAGTCCTTCAAACTAACTTGGCCCTGCCTAAGATCCCTGGGGTCCCGTCTTTGCAGCATCCGAGCTTCGGACGTTGAGTGCTTCTAGGAATCGTTTATGCTCAATGATGTATGCGCGTTGGTAGAACAAGTAGGAAAAGGTAATAGTTGTGACGATGCCGACACAGACGAAGAAGAGAGTAAAGCTTCTGTGGGGTTTGTCGGTCCAATTTTGCATTTCACCAACTTAATGTAGGCGCGCTGGTGGTGGTGATCCTGCTTTGCGGACTCTCGATGGGGCCTCCTCCGTACCGAACATGTGGCAAAGTTCTCTGGCCTCGGACGAGAATGGTACGAGGTACGATATCCAAGCTCCAAGCACGGACCAGTATCGGCTTCGACCGCGACCTCTGCGTCACAGTATCTGATCACCTGCTTTTTGAAGTCTCTTCGATTGAGGCTCGGTTGCTTGATCTGTTTTTCCTTCGTTCCCATCTTACTGAAAGTGTACGGGACATATATACCTCTTGCATGAATGCCTCTTCTACGGACAGGTCAGCACCCCCAGCATTGAGGGGGATCATGAGCGGCTGTTCGCATTTTGACGTCCAGCAACACGTTGGCATCCTTGGGAACCAGAAGGTTTCTCTTCGGTTTGGTATCTTCATCATCACCGCCAATTGGTGAGAACCATATGGATCGCCATAACGCCAGGTAGGCGCTAAGTTCGGACCTCTGAGAGAAAAGGGTGACATTGTGATAGACATGTGGAAGGCTCGCGGTCTATTGATATCAATGAAAGGCCATCTAGGCCGTCGGCCGGTATAGCTGCAATCATCGTCTTGGCGTTGCCGAAGGTTTTCCTTGCCAGGCTCTGCTTGAGTATTGCCGGGGTCGTATACGCTGCCTACCAAGTCTTGAATCACGAATTCTTCGCAGCCTCGGAGACACTTTCGTCGGACCTGACGAATATTGCAACCTTGCGCGAGAGCCGGACCATTTCGTTGAGCTTGCGGATGAATAGAGTCATTGCCTGGTGAAGATACGCTAAGGTCCAGGAACACCCGGACGTTGAGTTCTTCGTAGGCAAAGATTTCTGGACGCTGAGGATTGGTGCTTGAATAGGAAATAGTGAAAGAGACGTAGAAGAAGCTTCGAAAGACTTTCGATGTTTGGTAGTGCAAATGCAGAAAGTGTGAGATTTGCGTGGCTGAGATGTACGGAGTCAAGGTTTCACGCCCTTCTCGGAGAAAGAGACAGAAGCCAGCGCTTTGAGTAACCGCCTGCCAATATCACAGGTCTCAGCGTTGGTAGTAGGCAGTATTTCTTTGGCTGAGACACTGAGCATCATGAATGTTCAACATGTGCTAGCCGACCACCCTGCTTTGTCTGTTTCAACCCTATAATAGGACCCGACAAGATGAAATTGGTGGATCTTGTTTCCTACCCACTGTAACAGGATTGATTTATCAGAACGCGGTCCACTGCTTACCGTGGAACATACTGATGCAATTGAAACCACCATGTAATATTCGAATGAGGTCAGCGGCATCTGATGCCACTTACTCACACACGCATACACCATCGAGAAGACCAAGAAGAGACTAGGAAAAGATCACAAGGATGAGCAGCACCGATACTAGATAAATTTTTACTCACCCCTAGTCTCGTTGTATGCATGCACAACCTTTCCATTGCGTAGTAGTTTCCTCAAGTTTGTTATCAAAGCCAATGAATATATTGCCCACATGATCTGCACTTCGATAGATTTATCACCTGTGCTGGCCGCGTTCCCAAGTAATCGCTGGATATTTGGTCGGATGTATAGCCAGTAGAATTGGCTTATAGCACTGAGTGAGGTCCATAATCTCTACTTCTGTATCACTCAAATCGTGGTCTTCCAGGAATGTCTGCACGGCGCGTTGCGTTCATGACGGCAACTGATGTCCATTGCTTGAACAATGAGTGCCGTTCTGTTTTCCTCCTCGGACACGAAGGAACTTTCCGAGACGAGCTTAATGGAATCTTGGAGAAGGCTCTGAATTGCTTGCGTCTGGAATGAAAGAGTGAGCTCAGAATTTCCATGTGTAAATTGAGTTTGAAGTTTGCAGATATGAATAGCAGAGAGTGGTTCATGTTGGAAGAAGAGATTAATGTCAAAAATACCGCGAGGACTCTTCAAACATTGTAACACCTTTTGATTCTGTGAAGGACCTTGATTCCATCTGCCATCTCCTTCGACCATCTACGCTTGCCACTCTGGTGGTGATCGTAGAACATGAGCATTGAGGGTCATTGACGTCCCACTCTTTTTCGGACATTCTAACAGCAGGTATATTACCCGTGACACTCTTGATACTACCGCCGCTGTGCTTAACGTCGCCGGCTAGGGTCTTCTGCCGCTGATTCTCGACACGTCCGCTCTATATTCAATCGCGAGTCTGTGACGCGCCCAGCCTAGGATCCTGATAACCTCGCCCATTTTGCTGGATCGGTCGATGAGCCAGGGTAAGCATTATTTTTGTGTTTGGGCGTACTTTGATAGTCCGAAATTCGGAATGCCCCAGTCGAGAAGTTGATTGGCATTTCTCTTGAGAGCTGTCATCTGGTTCTTCGTTTTCGGTGTGCAGTCAATGCCGTCCAATATTAGAGGGTCCATGTCTATGTCCCAGCGCGAGGAAGAGAGCTGCTTCTCGGGCGTCACAGGGGGCTGACGACCTCCCCAAGCCAGAAGTTCATCACCATGCTGATATCGGAACTTGCAGTCTTCGCTGTGTATTTTACCGTAGACAGCGCAAATCTCCCGATCCTCGGCAATGTGCTTGCCGCACCTGCATATCTCTATTCGAACATTAGCCGACTGAGACATTGTTACAAGGTATACTTACACTTTTTAGACTTGACACTGCCTACGCGCTCGTTACAGGTAAACATCTCCCATTCTAGAACGTCCCTGAGACCGAGTCGTCCTCACCATCGTGAACAGGATGCAATACTGATGAAAAATTTCAGCAGCCTCTTTATTAAATCCTCGAGATTAAGATTCTTTGACCGATTTGAAAGAGAATCCACGTTAAACAACAGCGGCATACTCTCAATCATCGTGTTCGAGTCAAAACCCTCCTCAAAGAAGTCCTGAGAGGAGTCCATGAAGCTGAACAGGTTGATGCTGGTAGATTTTCTGATTATTTCTGGGGAATACCGAAAGGTTCAAGAAGAAGCCTAGAATATCAAAATTTTGAGGATTAATTTCCTGTTCAGTACCTCGAACAGAAGTTGTGGTTATAACCTTGATCTCGTACGAACCATAGCCGCTAGCCTCGAGTTGCTTAAACGGGAGTCGAAGAGCATTGAGAGGTGCTGCATCTCCTGTCTCGACGGCGATGATTTGTCTGAGAGCAGAACACGTTCTAGATTGAAGAAGGTTTGAATATTGGCCACGCGTGCTCCTACCTCAGTCATATTCTTCTTGCTCCCGTTGGTAGGGCCTTCTTGTCTTCCATGCTCAACCGCAACGGAGCAGACGAAGCTGATGCGTGGTGAGAAATTTCCGTGTCCATTGTCTGAGGTGTGCGCGCGGAAATGAATGCACCCTAATTGAATTGACTCCAAGCAGTTGAAGAAGTGGGGAAATTATTGTTTGGTCTTGTTGTCCGAGCTTCGATGAACCCCTTGATCAAAGGAGAATTCAACAACATGAGATACCTCCATCCTGATGGATTGGTAGCCCACTTCGAAAGGATGATTGGAACAGCCTTGATTGAGGCTCAACTTCTTTTCCAACTAGTAGATAAATACTGGCTGCCGTTGGCTTCGGTATACTTCGTTGTGACTTGGCACTTTGGTACTGTTGCTTTGTTTCTATTTTTGTGATCGTAAGTTCGAGACTGGTGGCGCTTGAGTCGTCGTTATGCTCCTGGAGGACCCACTACCTTGTAAGACATTGAGCAACGGTGCAATCTATCAGATCCATCTTCATGTTCAGTATCATCTTTATCGACCCAGCGTGATTATATACTCGCTTCTAAAGTGGCGATGTTACCCTCCAGCGACTTCCCCTCCTCTTCTACAAATGGCCTTTTCCGACTGAATCGGCCTAAACTCCTCATATGAATATGCTTTCAAAATGCTTTTCTCGCTGCCTAGCCACTCTTTCAAAGTGTGGTGAGATGAACATCAGAAGATGCTATGTATATATTCATGTAGAAGTCATGTCACAAGATGGCAATCATCTTGGACCGTTGAAATTTCGCGAAGGGAATCAACACACCAGAGGCTTTCTCGGGCAAGTAACCTCCCGGGACTTCAAAGACGACAACTTCGCTCCCTCATATTCCATCACAAGCTTATCCCTGGGTCAATGTATTTGGAAGCATCGACGCCCCGTTTGGCCCTGTGCACGTTGAAAATCTGGAAGCAATAACGCAATATTGCCAAGTGAAATTACCGTTCCTACACCCAATTACCAGTTTGCCGCCGTATATGGTATTCACCTGGGTAAGCTCGGGGTCGTCATTCTTGACTGAAGTGAAAATTGCTGCTACTGCTAGGACTGTGAGAGAAACAAGGAATGTGAAGTTTTGTTGGTAAAAGATATAAGTGACCACTGAAATCAGGTTGAGGAAGCCGAGTATTTCTGTTGAATCCGCGCCTTCTGGTCGTTAGAAGCAGCTCCGAGTTCATCGAGAGCTTCATCCCAAAGGCCAAACCAGGTTCGGGGCTCTTGCCGTATGGTACACTCTCCTTGCATTCGTTCACACGTTTGCCCGGACGCTCGTGATGAGTCTCAGTGAACAGCTTCTCAATCCGCTCAGGCTTTTGGGAGCGAAGTGTTTCGCGAGCTGTCTTCAGCTTGGAAGAAAAAGTCTCTGACCGCTTGCTCCCGACCAGCCATAGTGGACTTGGATTCGTAAGAGTATTCAAGGCGCGCCTGCTTGCTTGGTAATTCCAGGAAAGTGAACAGATACCAAAATAGCTGCTATGCCTACGGTCAAAGCAATAGTAATAGAAAGGGCCCATTTACCCATGATGACAACAATGTAATAGCTGTAAGAAAAATATGAATGGTGTAAAGATGTGCAGAGACAAGAAGGAAACTGGACGGTTCAGTTGTTGCCTGAGCGCTTCAGTCTCATCGATCTGAAATGATCAGAATACAGCTTCTTATGAGACACACGTTCGTTTCTAATTAGGTGCCGCAACTTTAGGGCGTGTTTGCGGAACCTTTGTGTGACTGTGTCGACACGTTCGATAGAGTTTCTTGCATTCTCGCATTTTGAGCCTTGATAAATGGTCTGGAACCTGCGACTTAGTGTGAAGTAGTCGCGAGATACGACGACAGCTTTCCGATATCACTCATCTTCAGTAATGGGATTGTCATCGATATCGAAACCTGGATTGAAGCCATTGAGCTCGTCCTTCCTGGATTCTATAAGCTCAGGATAATGTTAAGTCTGAGTGCAATATTGCATTCTGAAAATCGATTTTGGTAGGGCCCTAATGTGCAAGGCCATGGTAATGTGGAGAATGTACCCGTCTCTGCGTAGCGTTCAAACTCAGCCTCGGCCGTTGGTTCTGGTTTCCCGACGATGAAACACACCATAGTCAGCGTAGGGTCAGATGCGTGAAAAGGCTGTGACATAAATTGACGTGCCAGGTGACGCTCCAACCAGAGCCATGAGTTGCTCATCGTTGCGGTGTACTTCCCTGGATGTCATTCATTGTCTGCTTGGTGGAGCATCTTGCTTCTACGCTGGTTGGGACTAATAGGAAATTCAATAAGTGAGAATGAAACATCTGGGCCATACTATTGAAGATGTTCTTGGCTTCATGATAAGAAACCGTAGCTGCAATGTCCTTGACAGGATGCTCTCAATCTGTTCTCGAAAGAGTATTGCACCATTGAGGTCAATGCGCTTATCGAGCACAGAGCATTTACCGCCCAAGCCGAGTAGGACACTACCGAACATAAGGGAGCGTAGAAAGTATTATAGCATTCCCTTCTTTCTGCGGCGCCTGATTCGATCCTGATTCATGGATATTAGCGGAAATTGTCGAAAAGGCCAGTACAGACTTGCTTATAGAGTTCAGAGCTTGGTTGCAGATATGTCTCTTTGCTTTGGAATTCCGTAGTCTTGGCTTCCTTTACGGTTTACCGTGCCTTGACATCCTTTATCTCCCTTTCCTTACCCACATTGTTGATCTTGAGGTCATTGATGTCGTGGATCAACCCATCTCCCTTGTTATCCGTTACATATCAGCCCGTGATACTTGAACTGCAAAGAAGTTTACTCATTGCCTACTGAATCACTATTTGTGTGCTGTGGTACGGTGAGAATTTTGGCTTGCGCGGTGGGTTTTGACATTCACGACGAGAAATCCATATCTCCGATTGATCACATGCTCTTGACCTCAAATTCGTCCCCTATCGCTGCTCTCATTGAAGCGGTCATTTCGAACCCTTTTTCAGCGTCATCTTTTTGGAGACGTGCGGCTCTGTAGTCTGTCATAATGTCCGATTTGTGGTTGAGGCTCAGTGCCTAGTGTCAACTGATCTCAGGCTGCCAGGAGTCGCACCCTTGTCTCTGCCGCATCCAAAAAAGATCACTCGATCCACCGCTTGGTACCAAATCCGTTTTTATGGCCATTCAGTATACGCATGGCTGTTCGCCCGAGCACGCTCCCCAAGATGGAGTAAAAGCCAGAATGCCCAGTGGTATACTCGGCTTTGCGGTGGTCGTGGTCCAGGCGAGCATGGCCTGGTGTGCGAGCGCCTTGGTATATTACCATACTGGTTGTAATATTGATGACGGTAGGAAAAATCCGGGTTTCATTAAGTCTGAGGTGCCGGGGTTCTACCCCTTTGTTCAAATCAAGTGAAGACCATAGAAATGGATTGAAAATGTGCTGCCGTTGGTGGAGGTTCTGGTGATGGCCGCGTAGCATGGACTGAAATACCGATACCGCAAAGTGTACGACGCTGTCATCTAGCACTTTGCCTGTTCTTCAATCTCTCTAGCTGCCCATTCATCGTATTGGTGTACCTCCATCAAGTGACGGCGGAGTCGTCTTTTGCTGTGTCCGCACACTACACATATATACGACTTGTCCGATGATCTTGTGACAGCCCGTATGCTTGATGGGCATACTTGGTACATGGTTGCAGACAAGACCTGGACTTGCATCGAGCTGGGACGATGTGAAGTAGTAACTCACCAGATGCTTGACTGTAGGCTAGAGCGCCTTTCTGGCAAAGCTGTCACCTTTTTGACAGACATAGCAAGACTCGCATTGTGGAGGCGGGAAGCACTCGATCCGTCAGATAGACTGGAGGTTTGGGAGCAAATTCACTCGTTAGTATTGGTATTCATTCGAAATAATTGGCGACAAAGGTCACCTGGTCCTACTCCAGTCCCTCTTCTGCTCAATTACAATACCAAATTCTTCTTCGTTCACGGCCACTTGAAGGCTTTGTTCAAAAGATGTAGGCGATCAATTGGATTCTTGGGCCTCGTACAATTTCTAGGTTGCTTGGTAGGCTACCTTGCAGAAGTCGCGAGACTTTTTGGGGTCGATGAGTTCCAAGTGACCATACTCTTCGCGACGCTATCAGAATATTAGCACATGGTGGCAGTAGAACACCAATCCGAGGAATGTCTCACTGTTGCGCGCTTCTTAAGCTTGTGGTCGAGGTCATTGCTGATTAGGTCCAACGCGGCGACTGCTGCACCTTTGCCGCAGATGAGCAAGGCTTTCACCACCACTTTTACAGTGTGAAGTAGGAATTTTCGAGATCAATGCGGCTCTACCTCACTTCCAGAGCATACATTCAAATAATGACAGTGCTCTAAAATTAAGATTATCATTTTTAGAATGGTCCTCCTCCAAGGCCCTGCGTTCTTCGCATATCGTAGATACGTAACAGATGATATAGTTACAAGAAAGTACCGCCTTGCATTCGAAGTGGCCCTTGTTGCAGCGCCAACACTTCGTAAGCATAATGTCTGATTCAACAACCGCATCCCATATGAGCCTGCAGAACGCTCAGGGGAAAGCAGAAGCCTCAGATTGTAATATAGAGAACTTGATGAACAAAAAGGCTGCCATCATTGTTTGCGTTGAAGTGTAAGAACATCCAAACTACACACTCACCTTCTGACTACCTGCGAAATCCTCGCCCGAAGAACAGCAACTCTCTCGTGCCTTTCACATTTCTTTTGGTGAGGGTGAAGGGCTTAGGTTTCACCTGCCCTTGCGAGCGGGCTGGGATCTTCTGACCTGATTTATGATACTTCAAGACTCAAAGACGTAATTCATCCTTTGAGGAAAGACGATCGGGAATTCAACGTTTTCGCATATTCCACACCAAAGCCTCAGTATGCATCAAAAGAGTCAAAACTAGCGTTGTCGAGCGCGGAAGATTAGCTCCTGCAGGTTCTACTCAGGTTTTGCCATCTATCGAAAGAGATTTGAGATCCACCGATCACGAGTGGTTGACAATGAAAAGAAATCTCGAATCATTGTGGTCAAGTATGAAGACTTGTCAAGAAGTAGTCGGCGCATCTTAGTGAAGAGAGACTTCACATATCTCAAACACCACTACTCTTCACCTCCTTTGAGGATTGGATGGTAGTCTTCTAGATTACTGGTTCTGATGTAACGAAGTACGGTGAAATGAGCGTATTCCAATGCTTCGAGTTGAAGAGTCTAGTGAGAGGATATGCAGGTGTCCAGATTTTGAAATCTTGAGGTAAGCGGAACATAGCACACGGCACGTGGAACTCCCACGTATCGGCTCAGGTGCCGAGTTGTTCAAAGCTGTTCTCGATCCGCCGGTTCATTGTATAGTTGCTCTTGAGCTTCGAGACATCGTCCGTCGAATTGACAGACCGTCGTAATCTTACTTAGTGCGTAATCCTCTTCGTCTCCCCTCATCGCCACCAAAAGGATCTGCTTCTGTCGTGAGTGAGTCCTCTTCATCCAAGGGGAATTCCATGACGCGGCGTGTGCCCGCGCACTCACCTCTTCATGTACGTGCTCAAGGTATTGGCGTGGACCAGAGTCACGCACGAACTTCATGTCTTCATCTTCACGAGCGTGCGGGGATGATAATAGTGGATCCGTGAATGAATTCGTCGCGTAGGAACAAACGCCTATTACTGTTTATAACAGAGCCTCCGGTGGCTGGATCGATGAGGGTGTAATCAGCGGTACGAAGGAGTACGTATGATAGGGGTAATTTTTGAAGAAGTGGCACTCAACGGCAGTAAGGCCGTGTGGATCAACGCCATCGACTTTGGGATCTTTGAGACAGCGAACTACGCCTTCGATGTCGGCAGGCCCAATAGTGATAGGCGTGCCGCTCATGGCAAGCAGAGATGGAACTCCAGTTTGGAAGCACGTCTGTATGGTTTGAATAGCCCTCCATGGTCCCTGAGCCACAGACTTCATTAAATGGAACTCGTCGATGATTATTCATGCAGGCATAACGGCAGGGATGAGGCCATTAGACCACCTCTGCGCGGTCTTACTGCCTGGCCCAATGGTTGGATTCGCTCGGATCTTCCGGTCGGTTGCGGAGACATTTGGAGAGATTGGGGGAGTCTCGTTATAAGTTGCGAGCTCTAGCTTTTTGGTCCTCATCCATTTGTCGAGTCGTAGGATTAAGCGCTGTAGCGTATGGATGTGGGAAGTATCGGGGAAGAACAAACGATTGTCGAATGTCTCATTTTGATAGCATCTGAAGCGGAGCATAAGAACACATCTTCAACTTCCGCTAAGAAATTTGTTCCACCTCAATTTTTCTGGCAGCTTGAATGTGGTATTTATGATCTGAGAAGCCCAATCATTGAATGGAGTGTAGTAGAGTGACAGTGTGATGTGAAATGCAAGCACAAACTGACGGAGAAGATGTGAGAGAAAGTCATGGACGATGGATGAAGCAGTTGAGACAAATATCTGATTAGAAGTTGAACGGAATACCTTCGCTGTGAGCCAAAATTCGCCACTCTCTCGCCCTCGAGCTCCAAATGCCGACTTACCCTTCATCACAAGTTCGCGGTCTGTGAAGAGCTGGACAAATGCGTGTGCTATTGTCTCGAATTTCGGAACCAAGTCTAGCAATTTGTCGCTCCAGGTATTTCCGCTCCAGTGCTAGGGCATGTTGGGCCTCAGTCAGCTTGCGGCCTTCTGGTGTTTCCAGCCATTGTTGGACACGACATTTTTCATTCTCATTAATACCAATGTTTGCCATGGAGAACTGCTTGTCTTTCCGGCTGATTGAGCCTTTAGCACCAAAATATCATGCAGGGATCCTGGACGCTCTCTGCTCGTGGAATGCGCTCCTTGCATCATGCACGCTTGAATATGTTATGACCTTTGAATTTGCTTATTGGGGGCGGAGGGATGCCCAATGCTGGAGGGTACCCTCTAGACGCCGCAAGATGGCGTACTGTCGTGGACCAGCTCGAGTCTGTACGAGCTAAGAATTGATCCGATAGAAGATGCTGATTGCCATGAGTCAGAAAAGGTGCTGGATGGCCCTTGGGTTCCGGCAGGTCAAATGTATGCACGATAGGAAATTATCCTGTATGCTGTTTGCTCGTAGAAATCACTCCTTAGTCACCGGCATCAGATGTAAATATCATCCCCTGTTTCACCATTATCGTTTGTTGCAATCACTTCGTGGAAGGAATTGAGATTCCAAAATAGATTGTTGGATTTCTCATGGTATCGGTGAATGTGATGGTCTCGAGTTTCACATCTCATCGACAGTAGGAGATATGACATCCGAGATCATGTTGTCAAATATTATGACAAAGAATTCCCATACAAATCAAGGAGACGCTGAGGGTTGTAGGATTTTTGTCCGCCCAGAATTTGTGTGCTCGTTCCCCAATAGCCACAAAACACCATGCTGCTCCAGCCAACTTTATGCTGGGCCAATAACTGCCACTCTATACTTTAATCATGATTAATAAGATCCGTCCCTTAGCTTGACAAAGAATTTAATTTGATTGTAACCCACATTGATGCGAAATATCCTCGTGGTCACTGTGGGCACAAACTCCACCAGTGGACAAGACTCCTACTTGAGCCATTCAAGGTTTCAATGGAAGTGGTCAGTGCCAATTGACTCTTTAGAAGACAGTACCCCATCCTCTATCGTATCGTCGCGCTGACAGGATAAATCTGAAGTAGGTTGTCAAATCAGTGATGGACAGATTCTTTTACGCATCAGAAGCTCGCTGCTTAATAATGTCCGTTAAAGAGGTGCATGTAGAGTCCGCATATCGCTGGGGACTTGTCTTCGTGAACTGAGTCGGAGCTGCACTAGTAGATGCCTGCGTGTGAAATGTTCATGAGGAATGTGGGTGTGCCATTGACAACCTTTGGCGCCAGACCTAAGTTTGCGGATGCTGGCGGGCTTCTTGTCATCAGGAGGCTGGTCACCGCCTCCACTGATAGTCTGGACCTTGCTGTCGTCAATTTGCATCTGCAGGGAGTCTGCCATCTTTGCAATGTTAGCTTGCTTAGGTGATAGGGACTCTGCTGTGATTGATTTGATGCTCAATGTTGATGCTGTTTTGGTTTGAACTTTCTGTTTCCACACGCTTCAGACAATTCCTAAACCCGAGGGCTTGCTTTACGAGGCCTTGAAGCTCTGGGTACGCCGCATTCAGTGGTTGTGATCGGATTGTTACCTTATGCAGGCGCAATGCTTGAAAGTAAAGCAGGACCCTTAGTTGCTAGCCGTAATAGGAAGAAACTCAACAAGGGGTTGCATTGCCACTTATGCATTGCGTGAGAGACAACACCATTGGACGATTGACAGAACGGATTGCCATTGAAACCAACACATTTCTCGAAGTGCTTCTTCACATCATGCCTTCCTTTTAGACGTCATCAGCATCGAGGGCAACGGAAATTGGCCAGGGTAAGTGCCAGGGTTGGTTGACTTGAACTTGCCGATTCGGCCATTGATCTTCCGCGCGGCGGCCCATCTATTTATGTAATTGTTGTATGATTGACATGCATGTATAAGAGATGTGGTGGTAGACTCTGAAGTCATAACAAGTTGCTCATATTATTCACCATCGTAGAATAGAAATCGAGCTAGATGATGTGACTCGCTAGAAAATTGATGAAAGTGACGGATATTGAGTAGGGACTTCTGACTCTGTATGCTTTGACGCGCGAGTCTCCTCACAGCGACGCAGGTTAGCTTGGTACTGAGCTCACCTTGCTCGGTCCGAAACTCAATCAGAAGAACAAGTCTTCGAGGTTGCCACACTTTCAGTGACTTGCCTGTGAGCATTAACGCAAAGCACTTGACGTTTGCTCATTCTTGATACGAATCCAGAAGAGCGCTTACTCCACTAAATTTTGAGAATCCATGACATTTTCTTTTGAGTTGAGGGGGATATCAGTCGCGCAGACTCGACTTACTCAATCTCCTCACCTGGGTACTTTGATACGCCAGAACACTCAAAAGGGCAACGGAGACATAGACTAATGCTACAGCACGGTGTAGACGCGTGTTGCTTCTTTACACAATAGTGGTGAATGCTTAGCAGGCATTCGCAGCGGGAATTGTCGTATGGCTCGAGTCGTCATGAGGGTGGTATATGGGATGATTGTATCCTACGTCTTCCATCTGATTGAGAAATTTCCTTGCGCGTTTCTGTCCGATTGCTGATCTGGCCATTTCTGATCTGCCCGCTCTCAAACCGCTTTTGTTGTCATTCTGTGGATGCTGTAAGATGGACCACGTAGAGACTGATTAATTATACTGATTTGATATTGCACAACAAGTGGTCGTGCTGGGGTGCAAGCTTGGTCCACGTAGCTTTATTGTAGAGACTGCCAACAATGCGGGCAACGCTCCATCCCTCCCTCGATTATGCTGATCGTTATCTACTCTTTCTTTCTTCGCTTTATAATTCGGCTATGGTGTTGAGTTACTAATACTGCCCACCTACCTTAAGCAATCCGTGAGATGTGTGCTTGTTCTCGTATCTCGCCAAGAGATCTGGACCCCGAAGACCCTGAAGACCCTGAAGACCCCGAAAGACCCTGAAAGACCCTGAGACCCTGAGATACTTCACCAAACCGAATTGGGATTGGAATTGGTAGGAGAACCAGCTCTTTCCCCTCACGCTCCTCCTGCACATCCATCCACACTCCTGTCCTCTTCTTCGTACACCGAGAAGAGAACAACATGACCATCAACCATCTTCATCCTCATCTTCCTCGGCGAAATCCCCAAGTCAAGGTAGAGGAGAGAAGAATGGTAAGTATACAATGCAGAGCCACCACGTTGCAAAACAATCACTCACGCGACAGCATAGCCAACCCTCCTCGGCATCGCACCAGAAGTCCGCTGCCTAATCTATCACCACCTCTTCCAGCAACCAGACCACGAGATACTAGGCCTATCTCGCCAACCGAAACACAATTACGACGATGGCCCTCCAGATGACTGGACTGCCGACTCCAGGCAAGAAGGACTGGTCTACCACAGTCAAACCCCGCGAAAAGAACCTACCAACGCTTCCTTCCTCCGAACATGCCGCACCATCAACGAAGAAGCTACAGACGTCTTCTATCGCGCCAATAAAATCATCCTCTACGCTGAAGACAACAACGATATATTCTACTGGCTCCTCGACATCGGTGAGCGTAATCGTCGCGCCATCCGCCACTTGGAGATCGGATGGGCATATGGTGTGGCCATAGAATCCGGACGAGGAAACATACACGGTATACTTGAAAGCATCGAAAACATGGAGTACTCGCAAGAGGACGAGATACAAAACCACCGCGACCAACTCATCGTCATCGTCCGACAGCTCGAGTCGAGGACCGTCCGCCTCATAATTCGAACACTCAGTCTCCTCGCCTCGAACCAAGATCTCACTTCCCTCGCCGTCTACCTCCCTGGCGTCGACGGTGGTGATATATGGGATTTGCGCAATCCGAATCTCTACTTTGCGGAGGAAATGTTCTCGAATTCTACAATCAATGTGCACGCGTGCATACCTGAGGCATTGAGCAAGATGGTGGGGATCAAGACTCTGACAATCGGCTACACCAAAGATATCGAGCTGGCAGAGAAAATTGCGAGATCCACGGGCGCGAATGAGCTCGAGATCGAAACATGCCTCGAAGGCCACAAACTCTTCCTCAACGACGAAGAACAGCAATATTGGCGGAATAAGGGGTGGAGATTGGAAGGCAAGGTGGCAAGGAAGATGCTGTTGATTGACAGTACGAAAGAACAGGATGAGCAGAAACAGGAGATGGAAGATTTGAAGATGGATACGAAGAAGCGGAGGGTGCAGAGGGAGATCAGTCATGAGGGATACTCCGAGGGTGGGAGGTTGAAGGCGAACATGCAGGTGAAAGGACAGCATGACCAAAAGCCTGAGCAGAACGGGAGCCAAGGCGAGCGCGAGGAGGGTCCTATCCTCTGCACCACTGGATCTCTCCTGTCGGACGATAAGAGGCGCTGGTAGCACTTCAGCAGGATCTCAATGAGCCTGACCAATTACTGCGCCTACAGCACTGTGTCCTCACGGTTGCGTCTGCACGAGCAGGCTCTTGTGTTCGACCCGCCATACTCGCATAGGGGGACGGCGAAATTATATTAACAAAATTGATGTACGACATTATGAATTCGAATCAAAAGCACATTCAGCGATGGTACATCGGATGGGAGTTGGGATGACGTCAGTTGTGAGCACAAGACTTATATACAGATAACCATGACGAAATTTGCAGTAGTACACACTGCTTTAGTAGCTAATTTCGCTCTTCTTGTACGTCTATAAACATGTCTATGCACTTTTTGGGATCCAATGACTTTGGAATGCACGTCTAATTATAGACAGTGGTGGAGGTTGAATAGTTGATTATTATCTATGGTGTTGCTGTTGCTACATACTTGGTGCGTAAGGCTGGCTTACTAAGCAACGCTAAGCCTAACTAAGTTAAACTATAGTAAAGATTCTGCCTAGATTCTGCCCAGATTCCAATACTCCTATTTAGAAGCGACGACGTCATATATTAATAATAACACTAGTCCATTAGATAATACCCTCTATAGCTAGTCCTAATATGGCCGGTAAATAAGCGAACTTATCAGGGCCTACCGGCTTCGTTATACAGTTAATAACTATAACCGACGTATTAATATAAATAATTTCTAATTTATACGTTTCCGACACTAATTGCCTCATAAAATAATAGTAGTTCCGAATATACTTAATACGCGAGTGGTTCACCGGGTTTAACGCTATCTTAATAGCCGACTAATTATTAGTATTAAAGCGAATAGGGTTAAGGTTACCGTTATTATATCCTAACTCCTTAAAGAGTAGGTTAAGGAATAATAACTCTTTAATAATATTAGCTTAAACTATATACTCAGCTTTAACTATCGATAAAGTATATAAGGTTTATTATTTAAATAATTAAATAATAGGTTTATTCTATAACTATAATATATAGCCTAATATAGTACGACTAGTATTTTTATAGTCGGTTTATAAACTATTAATCTAGAGCACTAATTTACTCTTAGGGTTAAGATTAGCGTTATGGATATTCGGCCTATAACGTAATCCTAGGTTTATAGTACCAGCCAAATATTTATAAATTCGCTTCACAGTATTAAAATGAATACTAGTGGGGTTTATAGTATAACGACCGTATTTATTAATAATAAATACTAGATCGGGCCTAGTTATAGTTATTAATTATTATAGTACTCCTATTAAGGATCTATATACTTTAGTCTCTTCCTTATCGGCTTTATAACCGTCGGGAGCCTTCTATATATTATTACCCTAATTTATAAAAGTTACCGTCGGGTGGTATTTAAGTATATTAATTTACTTAAGTAATTACCTAGTAAAGCTAGCCTAGTTGATATAAATAATACGATTAAGACGATCGCGAATAATCTTTATATCTAGATACTATGAGATTTCACCTAAATACTTTATTTTAAAGTATTTATCTAGTTATTACTTTAGTAAGCTAGTACCGGATTTAGTAGGTATAAGAATGAGAATATCGTCGATATAAATGACCACTATTATTCCATTCTTATAAATAAATATTAAATAGTCCTTATCGAGACGCTTATATCCATTTACCTAAAAAAAAGTACGAAGAGTATTATACTATTCGCGGGGTAATTACTTAAGGTTATATAAAGTACACTTTAGTAGATAGGTAATATTGCGATCCCCATTAATGTATCTATATAGTTATTCGATATAGACCTCCTTTTGTAGTAGTATTTCTAGGAATATTAAAACTACGTCTAAATATTTTATTTCCTAGTCGTATTTTGCCTTTAATACTAGTAATATCCGCTAGCTTAAAGACTTTACTATTAATAAGAAGATTTTATAGTAATTAAAACTCTTAATTTACCTAAATCCTTTAGTAACCTAACGGGCCTTGTACCGATTAAATACTCCTATTAAATCTAGTTTAATTACTAGTACCTACCTTCCTAGTAGTGTTTTCTTACCGGGCGGTACCGGAACGAGATCCTAAACCCTACTACTTATAAGGTTATTTAACTCTTCGGTAAATACTATATACTATTTCTCCTTATCGGGTCTATTTAATACTTCTTATATAATTGACGGGACGATAAGAATATTATCTAACTTAGCCTTATTAACTCTTAGTATAAATCCGCGCTTAGTTATATTACTTAGTGTTATAGAGTTCGCGATAGTTAACTTTATCTCGGTTCCTATATAATTATAAAGTTTCGCCGGTTTAAACTCCTTTCTATATTAAAGGCCCTCTTAAATTATATAATAATATAAATTATATAAAGCCTCCCTACGATAATAATTATTTAGATAAAATAAATTCTTTATATTAAAAGTTAGAGATCGTAGTTAAGTTATTCGTATTAAACGCTCGTTTTTTTATTTAAAAAAGTCTACTAAATTCGTTATTAAGGCTCCGTAAACTTTATCTTTTATATTAAATCCTATATTTCGCTACTCCGCTCGAGTATCTATTATAATAAAAAGACGATTAGGACTATTATTTATCGTTAAATAAATTTTAATATAACGGAAATAATAACTAAAGTAGAACTATATATTTATAGATCCGGGATCTTTATTATACTCGTTATTAATCGAGTAATCGGGATAATTTAAGCGCTAAATATTATACCTAAAAAAAATACTCGCTATATCTTTACGAATAGCTTTATTAACGCCGAGTAGGGTAATATATAATTAATCCGTTATATAAATAACCCCCCCGAGCGTTTCGGGGTCTCCGATTAAAATATTATAATCTTTACCTATACTATACTTTACTAGTTTACGAAAACCTCCTTTAAGTATTAACCTCTCGTTCTTTATTAAATAAAGAATGATTTTTTCGGCGTAAATAAAATAATACCCGTAGATCTAATTACGGGTCTTTTTTAGAAGTATTTCGAATATTACTATAATATAATAATAATCCGATAGGTTTAAAGTATAAGGTAAATTAATTAATATATATATTATATTATAATAAATATTAGGAAGAGAGGGTATTAACGATTTAAATAATAATTCCGATATTATAAATTAATAATCGAAAGGGGATTAAAGATTGAAAGAGATTATCTAAAATTTTATTAAAACTAAACTCTAGTCTAGGAAATAACTTTAAAAGTTTAAAAGTTTTAAGCGGGGAGCTAGCCTTTTAATATCAAATCTTTAAGAATAATTAATAGTAAATATACTTTAAGGTCGAGCCTAAGATTGTCTAAACTTAAAAATTTAATTATTTAAAATTAAAACTTTAGTTATTTAATATTAAGATTTCGGATTTATTATTATTATAATTATAGTCTTATCGTTATTATACGTAAACTTTTATTATTATTATTATCTAGAAATCTAGGACGTTAATACTAGTATATTTATAGTTATAAAAGATAGAGTTAATATATTTATAATCTTGAACTCTAGTAGTAAATTCGAAATTTTAACTTTATTATAATTATTCGTAGGCTTAATATTACTATCTAGAGGATTATTATAAACGACGCGGTAAAACTACGCCGCGCGGATTTACTAACTTTTTAACCGTTATTAAAGATTATTATAATTATATTTAAAAATACTCTACTAGATTATTACTATTACCTTATTAATCTCGGTTTATATAATATTATTCGCGATTAAAGAGGAGGGTTCCTAAGCGGCCCCCTTTATAAATAATAATAATTTAATATATAATAATAAAGTTAGGAAGGTTAAGTCCTTAGGGTATCTAGGTACGAGTTAAATTTATATTTTATAAAATCGTTTTTATACTAGTTTCTAATAGTAGATCTTCTCCCTAACTAGATATTTAAGGTATTATAATATCTAAGGCCGCTGGCGTAGAGCTAGTGGTTTAATAATAGTATAAAAGATATAAGGTAGTTACGGGGTTTATTATTAAATAATTCTTAAATCCTAGATTTAGTAGTAGAACTAATCTCTAAGGATTCTAATAAAACGGGGGAACGTTAACTCGATATAGAATTATTAAGAGTTAGAACCCCGCGATACTAAGGTTAGAACCCCGTATCGATAAGTAATAATATTATAAAGGTAGCGGGGCGTAGGTATATATAATATACTAGCGCCTTTAACGGGGCGTAGGCGTATATAATATACTACCGTTTTATAATTACCTCTCTCTTTAGGCCTTAATCCTTAGGTACCTAAATACTTTAGTTAAAAGATATTTATTAAAAAACCTTTAAACCCCCTAAGGGAAAAAAGGGAAAAAAGTTATTTAATACGACGGCGTTATTATATAATAACTTAAGTATAAGGTTACGTACCTAATTCTTTAATACCTATAGTACTAGTTACGGAATAGTATTTAGTTAATTAGTCGAAGTTTATTAAAAAACCTTTAACCCTATAAAGGGATAAGGAAAAAGAATCTTCTAGTTTATACTATCGGTCCTACAGCGTTAATATTTAGTACTAGTCACGGATCGATATAAAACTATTTCCTATAATATTATTATATAGTACTAGTAACGGAAGAGTAATATTACTAAACTACCTCTACTATATAATAGTACTAGTAGTAAATAAATAGTATATTTATAAAGTTGTCCCTACAGCGCTAATATATAGTAATAGTAGTTAAGTAAGTAATGTTTCTTTCGTCCCTACAGTACTATTATATATAATAATAACGGAGCGAAATTACATACGCTGTCGTTCCTATAGCGCTTATAGTACTTGTAGTAAATATAGTATATTAGATTATTCCTACAGTACCTATAGTACTAGTAGCGGAATAGCGGTGGCCACCCTTACTATATACTCCTATTATATTATAACAAACACTAGTAGTAAAGTATTATATATAAGCGGTATAGCCCTAATATTATACCCGGAGATTAGTAATAATATAACTACTATAGTAACGGTAGTAATTATTAATAAGAGTAAAGTAGCGGAGCGGAGGCGCGTATCGACGTATAGTAACGATAAGGTATTTAGCGCGACGGTTTATTATTAAAATAAACTCGCTCGCCTATTATTTTCTCTCTTCGTAACTCCTTTAACCTCTCTCGTATATTATTACTCTAATTTTATAATAGTATTCTAGTATCGTAACTAATATATAGATAATACTCTCGTTATATATAGTTTTCTTCTAACTCTATAAATAACTCCTATTTACCGATAGTATTAGTTTATTTATATTGATTTATTTTAGATATAAATATACTAGTAAATATAACTAGTCCGTTATTGGCGCGGCTGCGCGATATTAACTATAATAATAGTTTATTATACTTCGTCGCTCCCTTACCGGGTCTACTTCTATAATTTTAATAATAATTATATTCGAGGTATATCCCCTCCTTATACGCTCTATTATATTAATCGCTACGGAATCGACCGTTACGTAAAGGTAAGTTATAACCGTAAACTTTAAAATAGTATATATTAATAATAATAGATCCTTAAACCTTTCTAAAGAAAGGTAAGGAGGTTTATATATCGGTATATTTATATCGGTAATAGGACTCCTAAAGAAGAATATAAATATAAATTAATAAATAAAGAAATTACCTAGTAACGTAAAGTATATAATAAGACGGTAGTAATTAATAGGTAAACTCCTATTATAATCGCTAACCTATAAAATTAATTAACGGCGGCGAATTAATATATTAAGGAATTAAAGGCGATAAATAAAGTTCTCGAAGAAGAGGCCGAGAGTTTCCGCTAGTATAAACGGGACCTTAAGGAGTCTTCTTCTAAGGATTCCGATAGGAACTAAATATTTTATATAATATAATAACGATATCGAATTCTTTTTTTCTTAAATCGGCGCTAGCTAAATTTACCTAGATATATTATTTAATAATATATTCTAGGTATTTATATAAACTATATTTAAAGTAAAAGTATTTTTATAAATACGATATCTTATCGCTATCGTATATAAATAATTTGATAGTAAATTAAATTTAGTTATACCTTAAAACCGTATAATAAGATTATAAATATAGAGGAGAACGTCCGTTATATAAGTATTAATATAAAAGTAGTAATATTTACTTTTAATATCGGCTCCGTTTACTCCGCCTTATCGCTTTATATAACTAGGTAACCTCTTTAATTATATCTATATATTTATATTTACTACCCGCCTATTTAAAGACTTTAATTAATTTATTAATACTAGTAAACTCTTCCTCTAGTAATTATTAATTATATTCTTCGCCCTAACTAGTTTATTTAACTTTATACTAGATATTTTCTTTATTTTTAACTTTATCGATTACCTCTTCTACCTCCTATAACGTATTATTATTAATAAGTTCGGGGGCTTATATAAAAGATTCCGCCGTATTAATATAATCGCGAAGATAATATAATTTAAATAACGATATATGAAAGGTATTATGAATTCTATATATAGAAGGTAGTAGTAGGCGGTAAATTTATACTCCTATTTTATTAATAATCCTAAAGGGCCCTATAAACTTATAGGATAATTTCTTATTTAAGCGCTTTTACTTTAGGTTCTTTATTACTAGTATAACTAAATCGCTAACTTTATAACTTTATAATTTATACGTTTTATTATACTATTTAACTTAATATTCGGTAGCGCTTTATAAATACTTTATAACTTTATTTCTTAGAGTTTATAATTATTATACTTTATTATTTATAGTTAGTACCCTTCTTTCTTTAAAGTCGTCCTCGACCTCCTAGCGGATTTTAGGATAGTAACTATATATACGGAAGAATAACGTCGTTCCGACGGCGGTACTCTAATTATTATTTATTAAGAATTCTATTATAAATAGTAATCCAGCCTAATTAATTTATTTATTATTAATAAATATACGTAAATAATACTCTAGTACCTAATTTTAGCGCTTTATTTATTTATCCGTTTAAGGGTAAAAAATAGTATTTAGGCGTCGTTTAATTTTCGAATAAAAATATATAGCCGACTAGAAGGCGCTCGTAAAAATAGAGCCTCTATCGTTAACGATACTATTAGGTATATTATAACGGTAAATAATTTTAAAATAAAATACTTCCGCTAGTTAAACGGTATCGATCTTAATAATTATAAGTATATATTTAATCATTTTAATAAATCGATCTACTACGATAAAGATAACGTTATAAACGATACCTTTATATTTATTAAATGGTAAACTAGTTATAAAATCTATAGAAATTTCCTTCTATAATTAAATAGTAATAGGAAGCGAATTTAATTCACTATACGGGCGATATCGCGGCGCCTTCGTCCGTTAATATATATCGTAAGTTTTAGTATAATCCGTAACTTACTTTAGGCTACCCTCCTAGAAAAATTTTCGGGTAAGTAATTTATATAACTTTATAGCGCTAAAGTAGCCTATTAAAGAATTATTATAATATCTCTTTATAAACTCTTTCTTTAGAGCTTTATCCTTTAGTATATAAAGGCGACCGTTATATCTTAATAATCCCTCGGAGTCTATAGCCTATTTTTATTCTTTATACGACGGCGGTCCTTTAATATATTCACTTTAGTTCGAAAAGAGTTTACCTAATTATTATAGATTTATAATTCCCGAATTAATATTTTAATAGGTCTTTTAGGATTATCGTATATAATTTCAGGTATTATTATAATATCCCGCCTTAGAATTACTACTCTTAACTTTATAATCTAAAAAGTAGGGGTTATAACTACCCTTACTTCCTTATCTCCTTCCGATAATTAACCGCTAGTCTAAAGAGTAAGTTTATTTTAAAGCTTTAATAATAATTTAATATTCAACGGTGATACTCCCTTATAATTAAGGCGCCGCGACGATATATCGATAAGATTTAATTTCTTAGCCCGATAAAAGATTTTAAAGTTATAGGTAGTTAACCTAAATACTTAATAAACTTATTTAGAGTTTAACTCCTTCTACTTTATAAAACCCTTTAAGTTATTATAATTAATCTAGATTTTAATATAATAGGGGCTACTTTCTAGGTAGTATCGCTATTATTTTATTACCGCTACGATAACGAGTAATTCTTAATTATAAGTCTTATAGTTTTATTCTAGGGGATTTAATTTCTGCGACTAGAACGTTATAGGGCGCTAATAATTATTCTTATCTTATTACGATAATATAGAGCTAAGGTTAAAGTTAGAAGTATCCGTCTCTATACGTAATTATTTAATTAGATCGTAATAACGCAGAAAAGGCGCGTTTACGAATATATCTCGTAAGATTTAAAATACTTCCGTAGCGCCGTCTATTTATTTAAACGGACTTACTTTTTTACTTATTTTACTACCTTTAAATAGGCTAGTAAACGGCGTAGTTATACTAGAATAATTATAGATAAACCGCCTATAGAAGTTAACGAAGCCTAAAAAGACTTATACCTCCCGATATATTTTTGGCTAAGGTTATTCCTTAATAATCTTAACGCGTTCCGGGTCTATAGCTACTCTATTAATAAATATAATAAAATCTAAGAACTCGATTATTTCGGTATTAAATTAGTACTTCTTAAGGTTAATAAATAACTAGAACTAATATAATCGTTTAAATATTTATTTAATATACCGTTAATACTCCGCCGGATTAGTATTATAAATTAGGATATTATCTAGATATACTACGTACGTTATATCTATTAAATCTATAAACGTATAGTTAATATAAATTTAAAACGTCGCCGGTGCGTTAGCGAGCCTAAAAGGTATAACCAAATATTCGAAATAATTATAGCGAGTTCGGAAAATAATTTTCTATTTATCGCCTTCCTTAATCCGGATCTTATAATAAATATCCTTAAGGTCTAACTTCGTAAAGATTTTAGAACTATATAAACGGTTTAATATCTCGGTGATTAAGGGTAGTAGGTATCGATTCTTAATAATTACTATATTTAAACCCCGGTAATTAATATAAAGACGTAGCCTATTATTCTTTTTAGGTATAAAAAGAATCGGTACTCCGGTTAAAGAAGTTAAATAACGGATCTAATCTTTATAGAGTAAAGATTCTAAATAACGCCGAAACTCCGATAATTTAGTTTAAGATAAATTATAGAGAGGCCTATAAGGCGGTTCTTTATTAACCTCTATTTTAATAACGTAATCCCTTTATTTAAAAATAAGTAGGGTACTCGTCTTCTCGTTAGAAAAAACGTTATAAAACTTTATAAATTCTTTAGGAATCTTTAGGTTAAGAAGTTCTTCCTATTCGCCTCGCGTTATCGTAACGTATACGACCGCGAATATATTCGGTTTATTTTTAAGATTACTAGTGAACTTAGCCGGTTCCTTAATTTATAAATTACTAGAATTAACTTTAAACCGCTATTAATCCGCCTTAAGATTAATTAATATCTTTAATTAACGTAATTTAAATATACCTAGAATAACGTCTAAATCTTTAAAGTCTATAGCGTAGAATAAAGTATTATATTTATACCCTTAACTCTAACTATCGATTATTTAATAATCTAATTAATACGCGTTATAGTAATATATACTTTACCCGTTAATTATTTTAACTAGCGGTAAGGTAGTATTATAAGGTTCTAAATCGTTTTTAATAACGAACTACTATAAAATTAAATTAATCTACGCTCTTAAATTAATTAAGGTAATAAATTATTTAATCTTATCTTAAAGGGTAATCTAACCCTTAGAAAGAATAAAAGGGTATACCTCTATTAATCGTTTTTCTTATCTTTCTTCCGAGGCGTAAATTAAATTTAATTATTTTTTACCGATACCGCGCCGACGTATATAATTAGTTTATTTATATCGGGATATCTAGGCTTAATATAACCTTCCGTTCTATAATAATAATAAATAATCTTATTATACGAAGAATTAATAGTATTAATTTTACGTTTATTACCCTTTTCTTTTAAATACGCCTATTTAACGTTATCGCCGGCGTTAGGCTTAGTAATTCGGTTTATTATAAGTTTTCCTTTATTAGGGTTCTTTGGCTAGGAACCCGAATTAAAATTAAAATTATTTATTAACCGTATACGCTTTAGATTCTTTTTTTATATAATAACCTAGGTAAGAATTTCTTCCCTTTAAATAAATATATTACCGGTATTAAGAATCTTATTCTTAAATTTAGGTTTAAGTTTAACTAAAAAGAAATTTACTTTATACTCCTCCGAAAACGGGGGTAATTAGGTCTTTATTTCTTTAAGGTAGGCCTTAAATAACGATACCTTTTAATAAGGTTATTATTTAACTTCCTCCTACTTCTCGTAGGCGAGGAGACGGCGGTTAACTAAATCCATTATTAAATTAAGAAAAAACTTCTTAAAAAAGCTGAATATAATACTAGTTAAACTATATAAATCGTAGTACTTATATTACTACGTTAAAGGGTTACTTTCTAACGAGTTTATATAATATATAATTCTTAAATAATTAGTAGTAAAATATTTAGGATTAATTAAAAATTTAATATTTACGTCGCGGAACTAATATAAATATTTACCTTCGCTCGTACCCTTATAAGAACGTATTTTATTAAAGCGTAACGTTTTCGCCCTAATAGGGATATCCCTATTAAACGTAGTTAAACTTATTATTATTCCACCGGTAGGTATAATAATTAGGGGACTTTTATTATAAGTAATAAATTCCGTTAACGCTCCGCTAGCGAGTATAGAAATAATAGGATTACGTAGTCTTTAATTATAAGTTTATAATACCCCTAACTCTTATTATTATTTAAGGCGACGGTTTTCTTCTTTAATAACTTTAAGTTATATATCTAAAGTTTCTTCGGGGGTAGTAATACCTTCGAATTCGTTATTATCTTTACGGCGGGGGTCGTCGGAGGGGGCTTAATCGATATTATCGTCGTTAAATTCTTCTAGATATCCCGAGGTTAAACCCGATATTATAACGATAATAAACCTTTTCCTTAGAAAGATTTAAAAGATTGAAACTATAATATTTAAGGCCGTTAGCGTAGAGCTAGTGGTTTAATAATAGTATAAAAGACGTAAAGTAGTTACGGGGTTTATTATTAGGTAGTTTTTAAATCCTAGATTTAATAGTAAAACTAATCTCTAAAGATTCTAATAAAACGGGGGAACGCTAACTCGATATAAGATTATTAAGAGTTAGAACCCCGCGATACTAAGGCTAGAACCCCGTATCGATAAATAATAATATTATAGAGGTAACGGGGCGTAGGCGTATATAATATATTAGCGCCTTTAACGGGGCGTAGGCGTATATAACGCACTACTACTTTATAAATATAGGTTAATATTAAGCGCTTTTTATTTATTTAATATATATAGGCCCTTCGCTTATATATGGTATTATTCCTCCTCCCCCGTTATTAATATATTCCCGTTAATATCTATATCCTCTATTAATTTTTATTATTTAGTAGTATAACCGAGAGGGTATTTTAAACCACGTATTATTCCGGCTAAATCGAATTCGCTTAATTAATTTATAAAGATTCTAGCCGGGTATTAATTAATTATAAATAAAATAATTTAATTATTTAAACGGATATTAGATTTAGGGATCTAGTCGACTTTTAAAATACTTAAATTTATAAATAAAGTAAAATAGTTATAGGTTACGAAGGTTATATATAGGCGCTCGGTAGGTCTATTAATATTTTTTCTAGCTAGGTTATAAAGATCGTAATAAATAATATTATATATCGTTATTCTTTAAATTAGAGGTTTAGCGGCTTTAATATCGCGCTTCTTTTTTATAAATCTATTAGAGTTCTTATCTTTTTTAATTTTAAGGTTTATTCTCTTTTTCCCTTATTTTATAAGTATTTCTTTAATAGACCCTATAGCCTTATTCTTTCTAGATTTAATAAGTGTTTTTTATTTATATTTAATAAACGTCTCCTCGTTATTAGGTTAATTCTTTATATTCTTACGATTATAATTAATATCGTTATCGATTAATATACTTTCGTTATCGATTAATATAGCGTCGTCGTCGTTTTTATTTATTTTTTCCTTTTTTTTTTTACTACGAGTCGATTATTTCTTCTTAGTTTTTTAAGTCTTAAATACCGCCGGTTTAGTTTTTAGGGCTAACGCGTTATTTTTACCTAATTTATATTTTATACCTAGCTTCGGAGTAGGCCCTTTATACTTCGGTTTAATATTATTATCTTTAAAGGCTAATCCATAGTCCTCCGTAAAATAATTCTAGTTATAATATTAATATAATAGGCGGTAGAGGTTAACGAGTAGGATTTATTAAAGTTCCGTCTTTAAGTATCTCGCCTAAGGTTATCCTTATATTTATATTATTAGAGGACGGTTTATTTAATAGATCCCCTTCGTTATTACTATTATTAAAGTAAGTTATATCGTTTCAGAGATTATTAATCTCCGTAATTAATATTAAATTATGAATATTATTATTCTTTACTATAATTAATATTAAAGTATAAAGATTAAATAAAGAGATTAAGAAAGTTAATTTAAAGAGGAGAAAGAAGAAGTAAAAATTAAAATAAAAGTTAGTTTAAGAAATAATTTTGAAGTTTAAAGATTTTTAAACGGGGCTAGAGGCGCTTAAGTATTATTATTAATAATTATATTACTTAAAAGTGAATTTTTATTATTCGAAAGTGAACTTTAAGTTTTTATTCAGTTTAAGGACGTTTAAGATTTAACTATTACTAGTATTAAATAAAGAGATTAAATTAAAACGTTATTATTTAATATTAAATATTTATTTGAGTTTCACCTCCTAGCCAAAAATATTCAAATTTCAAAATAATCTTCTAGAGTAATAACTTCGTATATTAACTAGTATTAAATATTTATTTGAGTTTCACCTCTTAGTCAAAATTATTCAAATTTTAAAATAATCTTCTAGAGTATTGACTTCGTATATTAATTAATATTAAATATTTATTTGAACTTCACCTCCTAGCCAAAAATATTTAAATTTTAAAATAATCTTCTAGAGTACTAACTTCGTATATTAATTAATATTAAATATTTATTTGAGCTTCACCTCCTAGCCAAAAATATTTAAATTTCAAAATAATTTTTTAGAGTAATGACTTCGTGTGTTAAGATTTAGTACGTAAAACTTATTAACGATTATTATTACTAGTATTAATATTAGTATTTACCGTATTAACCCTATTATTATTATCGTCGGTAATATAATAATTCACTTTACCTATTAATTTTATTCAAATCTTTATTATTTTTATTCGTTAAAGCTCCTTACCTCTCTTTACTTTTCATCGACTTATTATTTAATTAATTACTATATTATCCTTATTAATATCTCGTAAAGATTCTCCTTCCTTAACGGTCGCTAAAGCCTCGATCCTCGCGTTTATAATTAGAGTGACGAATAGATTACTAGTAAATATACGTTAGAAGACTAACGAAACGATACGTTAGGCCGGAGAACTAAGAGTATAAATCGATTTAATTTAAAATATATTAAAAAAGTTCGTTAATAATACGGAGATCGTTAACGAGATTATTACCGAGGTATAAGGTATATTAATAAACGATAAACTTTAAATAATAAAATTCGCGAGTAAATAAAAGGCGTATAAAGCGCTAGACTCGACGATTTTATAGGATATACGAAAACGGGCGATAACAAATTATAGACGAAAGGAGAAATACGTTAAAGGTATACGAAATATATAGGGGACCGTAGTATAAAATTAATAATTCGATATTATAGAGGAAAATCACCTCGGTTACGTAAATTAAATCGTTAAGAAATTTATTTATAACGACGTTTATTCTATAATTACTTAATTAACGGTTAACTATTTAGAACGGAACGATTATAGACGAGGATCTACGCGTAAAAGTATCCCGAAAGACTAGTAGATATTAAGTAACTTAAATAAAACTAATATTTATACTCTTTTAATTAAGTCGGGCTTAACGGATAAATAATTAATAAAATTAAAAATTAATCGAAAGTATCTAGTAAGGTTAAAGATAGATAATAACGAGGGACCTTTATTATAAGGAAAACGTAGGAGATATAACCATTAAATTATTAATAATAAAGAGACTAAGCCCGAGTCGGTGAATTATAAAATTGATAATAATAATTTAAGCGGTACCTCGGAGAATAAAGATATAGTATCTTCGAGTAGTAACTTTAATAAGAATAATAATAACGACGACGATAACGGCGATAAGAATTAAAGAATAAATAATCGGGTTAAATATTTCGGTTATAATTATACGGGCTTATCGGCTAATTCCTTTAAGTAAATAGTAAAGAAAAATCTAAAAGTTATTAATATAAATAACGAGGTTAGTTAAATCGGTACCCTCCGAGTATTTATAGAAACTAGGTCCGATTTACGATATATTTATTATATATACTTATACGTTATAGCTAGATATTTCGGTTTATAAATTAAATTATTAAACGAAGAGAGTATCCGTTTATAATTAATTAAATACTAGCGTTATCGAAATAATATAAATACTTTTAAGATTAATATAGTTATTAAGAATTAATAACGGATAATAGCCCGACTATAAATAAACGATAATAAGTATAGGGTTTATAGATACCGAATAATTAAAGCGAGTATTAGAGTATTCCTAACCAATTAAATATCGCGGTTTATCGTTCGTAAAATAGGAGGGCTAGAAGTATAGGATATTTAGAAAGAGACGGGCAATATTATTATTAAAAGTATATTTAATTAATTATAAATAGGGGTAAGTTTAGAGGGTAGCTCCGAGGTTAAAATTAAAGATATTATAACGGAGGAGTTCGATATATATCTTTACTATTAAATAGAGCGGAATAAATAACCTAATAAGGGGTAGCTACGGATAATATTTTATTTATTAATATAATAAATTATCTAGTAAAATCCGATATACTAGGCTTTATATATATACCTATAATTTAATCGTAATCACCGACTAGTTTTATATCTTTATTATATTAAATATACTCGGCCTAAAGACTCGACTTTCTTTTAATATATCGATATAAATATACCTAAATATCTCGCCTATAGGTATAGAGTTAATATTATATAGAGATTAATATCTCTTAACGACGAGACTATTAATAATTATACGGAGATTATTTTAAATTTCTATAAGAATATAGCCGAATAATAAGAAAGGGTAAAGAGGCGGGGAAAGATAATAAATAATTATATATATAAAATAAATAAAATCTAGGAACTAGTAGATATAACTAATTATAATTAATTTATTCCGGTATCGTATACGCGTAGGGACGTAAAAATCACTCGGCCTAAAATATTATATAATTTAATATTAGGCCGCCTAGATATTACTCTCCGAAGAATTATCTTCCTATAATTCGTAGAGGTAAGGGAAGATAACGAGACCCTAAATAATAAGGAGTCCGATAAATAATTAAACCTCGCCTTTATTTATTTAAAGTAAACGGCGGTAAATCTTACGTTATCGGGGTTACTAAATTAATTTAATTTAATCTCTTATCGATTTCCGGCCGGTACTTAACTCGTTTTAATATTACCCGTTAATTAAATATTAATATATAAAGTAACTTAGGAGGACCTAGTCGTTTAAGGATTAATTTATTATTAAAAACTAACCGAGTACGCGTATAAAAAACTATTTAAAGATACTATTTAAAGATATTAAAGTTATTTAAGGTAATATAAAATAAAGTAAAATAAATAAAGAAGAGATTTTATAACGAGAGTAATTTTTTTCGGTAAACGGATAATAAAATTAAAGGGCGCTAGTATTAAATTATATAGATAATATAGGATATTATTAATTATAGGGTAAAACCGCGCGGCGCGGTTTTATTTAACTCCGTTATTTTAATTTTAATTGTAATAATCTTATATTAACTATTAATATTAATCCTTAATATTAATAATCCGCGTTATGAATTATATTAAAATAGAAATTACGTTATTATTTATTAATTTATTGTCTAGCCCTTTAATATCGCCTCCCCGTTTATCTCCGTTATATATAAAGACCGTAAATCGCCCGTTTAAATAAACGCGTCGTACCTCTACCCTAAACCTCCGCCCTTATATAACTTTAAATAAATTAGTCTTTACCTCCTCCTCTTTAAATTCTTCCTCCGCCTTTACTCCTACTCCTACCGGTAGTAATAATTTATCGGAAAAGATAATAACGGGTAATAAAAAATATCGTCGACGGTGAACGGAGGGCGAAAAGATTATTAGTATATTAATAGTAATAGCCGATATATAATAGGATATAAAGAGATTTTTAAAAGCGCTTTATAAACTATATAAAATTCATACTTTCCGTTTAACGTAAAAGTAATTTTTCGATTTCGTTTATAACGAGCTACCTAGCGATTCCCGATTCGAAAAATAATTAATACCTAAATAGTACGATTCGCTAGTTAGGAGGTAAGGCTAGTTAATTATTAATATACTTTAATAAGAAATTAAGGTCTTAAAGGAGTACGAAATATTTAATATTTTTCGTTTACCCGTAGAAGAGCTTAAGGGCGGTACTTTATAACCGTTTAAAAATATTATTCCGGTTATATTACGATTAGCCCCGTAATAGTTTAATATCTTCTATTAAACTTATTATAAGAATAAACTAAATAGTTTGTTATTATTATTAATAAATCTTATTACTTAATAGCCCGCCGTTTTTATATTATTAATACTCTATTATTTAATACGGCCTTATAGGTCGACTAACTTTTAGATAATTTTTAAACTTTATTTATATTAAAGAGGGGTATAACGACGAGTTCTCGATACTTTATATTAATTTAGTTTAATTATTTTATATTTAATACTATAGCGATATATAATAACCCTAAGAAAAAACGCCGAAGTAAGGGTTTAAATAGTAGGGTAGGCCGCGAGTACTATTTTAATTTATAATAACTTTGAATATATAGAAAAAAGGCGTAAAGAAAGAATAAACGACCACCGAGAATTCCGATTAATTATTATTATATTAATTTTAGAAGGGCGTCTCTTTAATAAAGAGGCCCTTCGGTAGGATATATAATACCCGATAATTATATTATTATTAACCGAGATAATCGCTCGTTAATTAATATTTATTAATATAGATATAAAGGTACGTCCTTTATTTTTAATTTTATTACTCTTCTTTTTATATCTTAATATTAATAAAAGTACACTAACGAACTAAACTTCTAAATTCGGCTATATTATATCGAGTCGGTAATCTCGGCGGTATACGTACTTTATTTAAGTAATATAAAGCCTTTATAAATAAAAACGATACCGGTCTTAAAGAAATTAAACCCGGTAACGATAAGATACTTCTTAATAATATTAATATTCAAAGATAAGAGTATAACGGCTAATAATATCTATATATTAAAGGATATATTTAAATATTAGTTTAGATTAGACGGTAAAAGCCCTATTTTTAATATTAATTTTCGATTAATATACGGTAACCTTAAAATATAGTTATATATATAATCTATTAAGGCTTTACGTAGCGATATTTCCGAGCTCTTATTTAATACTTTTAATTAACTACTACCGGGCTTAGGTCTCTAATACCTTCGCTTTAATATATTATAATTACTTTATAAGATTTATTAGGGCTCTAGTAACTCTATGAATCTATTTATATTATAATACGCGGCCGATCGTTAGGATCGCTTTAGGGTTATTTAACTAACGAACTTTTAAATATTAAAGAACTTAATTATTTATAATTACTAAATATATATAATAGGAATATAGATTAAAATCCTAAAGTAGTAGTTTATAGATCTTTAATATATAAAGAATATTATGTCCTAGCTCGCGGCGTAAAGTACCTTAAATATTAATACCTAGCCTCGCGTATTAGAAAAGATTTCCAAAACCATATATACTTAACCTCTATCCACTCGCGATTAATAATTTTAAAATTATTAAAATTTCTATATATACGTCGAAATCTATTTGACCCTGCGATACGTTATTAAATATATTAATATTAACCTACTCCGCTACGCTTTACGCTACGTTACGATTCTCTTTTAAACCGATGTTACTAGTACCCTAAAATATATATAGGCCCTACTCTATATACTTTATATAATAGATTCACTAATAGTAATAATAAAGTTATAAGAATATATATTAACGAATAGTCTTATGAACCTACGGGGAATAACGGATATAAATTTCGAGCTCGACTACCTTCTTAAACTACTTAATAATAATTTTAAAGTATTCTAATATAACCGGTCCTACTATTCCAAGTATAATAACGTATTATTTAAGAATTAGGCCTTTAATAACCTATACTTTCTAAAATTAAAGAGGATAATAGAGTTTATATTCGGAAAACCCTCCTCGGCTATATATCCGGTTAAAAGCGTTATTAAGGATATTTAGAATATAGCCCTTAACCTCGCCTATAGGTTATTTATTCGTTATATAGAGTAGGATAAATTCTTTTTAAACCTAATTATTAACCTTTTCGATACCGGGCTTAAGCGGTTAAATAGGAATATATTAAAATATAACGAGCGGTATATCTAGGAGTATATATTATTAGCGGACAACGAGTATAAAGATAATTTAGTAGTTAGGCTAGAGATTAAATATAACTTTATATTAAAGAGTTTTATAATCCTAACTTTTACCCTAAAGCCTCCGAGTATTATATTTATCGATTAACCTAGTAATAAATCCGCGCGGCGTGGGTTTATTAACTAATTTTAAAATCCCGTAGGGCGTTATTTATATTAACGAGATCGAAAGGGGGTTAATTTTACCGGTTTATTCGCCGATACCTCTTATAATAATTAGTATAATCGTTATAATATTATTAATTCCCCCTTTAATTTACTCGCTTTACTATAAAAGCTAGACTACGAATAAAAGCTAGACTACGAGGTATAACTTTTACTATTATACTACTCCTTAATAATATAATATTCATTACTTTTATATTAGGTCGTCTTCGGCTCTATATTCTAAAACTTATTAAACTAACTCTCCGCCGCGTTAGTTTTAATACGAGATTTATTCTTCGTAGTAAATATACTTAGTTATTTAACTCTTACTCTACTAGTTATGATTCTACCTTTAATATACGTTTTCTTAACTATTAATTTATACTCTACCTTAATTAATTAATTATCCCTTCGCTTTTTAAATTTAATTTACTCCTCGTTAAATAACGGATTTAACCGCCGTTTTCTTTTAATATTATTATATATTACTTACGTATCGAATATTTTACCCCGATTTAACTCTTTTTATCGTCCTTACTCTAGGATATTTAATATTTTAATATAATATAAATAAAGGCTAGACCACGCGCTATTAATCTATTAATATAATTCGTTTATCGCGAATACTCTCTACCTACGTCGCTAAATCTCTTAAGATTTTATTAGGTATTATTAAGGACGTAGGGAAATATTAATACGAATCGACGAATTTCTTATTTAATTTTTAATATCGCTAAACTCGAAGCTTAAATATATATTATAAATATTTAAATAAATTCTCGTCTACCGATTTATTTAACTCCGCGTGAATAATAATAGGCGCATATAATTCTAGATTATAAACCGAGTAATAAAGGAATGACTTCGTATAATTCGATATATTATATTCCGTATTATTAAAAAAGGCGAGGCCGATATCGCGAATATAACCGCTCTTGGGTATATTAAGGAGATTATATAGACTAGGTACCATTCGAGCTCGTCGGTTAATATTTATATAATTTATATAAGCTCTTCTCGGCCCCGATAAAGATTTTATTATTATATTATCGAGCGAAGCCGGCTCCGTTAGAGACGCCCCGCTTCTAGGGCCTATATATTAGGGTGGATATAATAAGATAAAATATACCTACCCCCGACTATAACGTATCGCGCGACCTATACGTTAATATACCTTCTAAATAAATAAAAGGAGTAATTATTAAATAACCCTCTCTATATCTAGATTATTAACCCCTAGTTTATAGGTATCGGTTATAATAATAATATATAAAGATAAACCTTAGGCAGATAATAGACCGAAATATATCGCGATATCTTATTTATCTCGAGTAGTTATCGCCGCGAAAAAAGGTATAACTAACTTCGTACCCTCGATCGGATATAATAATCGTCTTATTTATATATATATTAATTAGTATATATCCCTGACCTAGGTTACGAAATCTATAAAAATAATCGTCTTCGGAATATCCTAGGCGGTAGTAATCTACGACGGCAAAATATATTATAGGTTAAATATACCGTTGATAGGATTATAGGTAGTATTAATTTAAATATATATCTTTAACCGATTAAACGGAGTCTTTATAATAATAATATCTTCCGAGAAAGTATATCGCTTTTATATAATCTCGAGTATTTAATTATCGAGTATTATAAAGACTCTTAAAAGAGGGATATTAGGCGGTAATCGTTTTTAGAGGATACCTAGACTAAAGTATATTAATCGAAACTCTTTCTATTTAGTTACTAGATAAAGCTCGTCGATTATTAATAAATATAACCGTAATATAAAGCTAGTATACCGTAGTACGTCGGTATTAAAATCACTCGAACTAGTAATCTTAAGATTCGTAAAGACTATTATTATTAACTATTTATCTATAAGTCGCGTTTAATTATTATACCGTAGGTAAAGTAGCCGGAGTATATTACTATAATATTAACGGGTTTATTACTATCGCTATTTAAAATAAAAGATCGGTAATTAAGTATACGACTTAATTTCTTATATTACTCTTCTAATAAAGTATTTAAAAATATAATAATTAATACCGTTTTAATAAATAAAAATATTAATAATAAAATCTAAAAAACGATACTTTTACTAAATCTAGTTTTCGTAATTAAAATTAAATCCGTTCTCTAGTTTAATAATATATTTAAAGTATTATACTATTTCTCTTTAAACTCGACTCCGAAGTATTATATCGCGACGCCTTTTATATACTCTCGATCCAAAGTTTTATATAAATTATTTATCTTTATTATAATAGGCGTAAACGCGAAATCGCCTATTATATATAGTACTATTATAATGAATATTAGTTTTAACCTTGAATATATTTCGCGGAGGGTTCTATAACGAAGGGGACCTACCGATAATAAAGAATAAAAACTAGCGATAAATAATTATTATTATAGTGATAATCGAAACTCGAGTTATAATTAAGGATTTTTAGATAACCTATATTTATTTCGCTATATATACGATAAATGATATTATAGATAACTATATTCGAAAGAGTATATATAGAAGTATTAGCGCGCGATTAATTTAAATCCTATTTTGAAATAATTAGATAACGATCGCGTCGTGAAGTTAATTATTAATAAAGAAAAAAGTTAACGGAAAAATTTATATAGGCGGCCCGCGAAAATAATACGAATTTAATAAAAATATAAGGTTTTACGCTTAGACCTGCCGCCGTTTAATTACGAAGTTAGTATTTCTAACCCGAAGGGGTTTGGTAAACGGGAGCTAACCCGAAGGGGCTTAACGGTGGCTCGGTAGGTCTAAGGGACTAAGGTAATAACTACTATTCCCTATCAACCTAGTTTACTAAATAGGGCTTGGCTTAGGGCTAGGGTAAACCCCTTAAGATAATATAGAGACTATAGGAGGTACTACGAGGTCATGATTCAAAATATTAGAAATACACTAGTCGGCGATTATAGAACTTTAATAACTCGCGCAGTTTCTTTATCTTAGATAGTAATTATATATATTATTCTTTTAAAGTTTAGATAATCTAGTATATTATTTATTATATCTAGATATTATATAGTTTTTAATTTTAAAGTCGTATTTATTCGTTATATTATTAATATTTAATTAATTATAGGGTTTACTAGTAATAAAAAGATTCGAATTTTAAAAATATCGAAGTTTAATATTATTACGAATATTATATAGTATTAATTTTACCCTATTTAAAGGTTGAATAAATATTTTTAATAAAACTATTTATTATAATTACCGAGTAAATAGAGTAAATATAGGATTATTTATTATACTCACCGAGTAAATAAAATAAGTATATTACTCTTAATATAATTTCCTTTTATTATATAAACTACGTATTTTTTTAATAGATAGGAGTTTTATATTTAACTTCCCTTAAAACTTTTAATTATAGATTTTAAATATAAACGTTTATTAAAATATTAATTAAATTTATTAAATTTATCTAGCTTTATTTTATATTAATACGAAACCTATTATTCTTTAATCTTTAATACTCCTCTCTATAAGTACTAACCTAGGTTTTATCGACGTTATATTATAATATTAAACGGAGAGTCTTAATATTTTAAATACTTTTAAAATAAGTATTTTAGGATTAATAAAGACTTTAACTCTAAATATTTAAAACGGTACCCGAAAACGTAATATTATAGAAAAAGGGGACCGTATTAAAGTTACCCGCTTAAATTATTATTATAGAAAACGCGAAAAACTTAACGACTAATTATTATAATTTTAGTTATTCTTCGTATTTAACGAGAATATTATACTAGTTATTAAATAGATAATCTTTATAATAATCTATATAAAAGGTAATATATAGAAATAAATTAAATTATTCTTAAAGTATTATATAGAGGTAGTAGATAATATTAATAATTTATTAATAAAGTTTTAAATAGAGAACTTCTTTAAATTGAAAACCGAGATTCGTTACGTATTTAAACTATCTAATAAAAGTAATATAGTAGTTCGTATTATTTAATATTTAATATAACGAAGGTCTATATCCGATTACTCGGCGTAATTTTAATATTATATAATATTAATAGACTAGGACGATACTACTCTTATAACGATATATCGATAAAGATTAAAAAATAATATAAAAAACGAACTTATACGAGTAGGAGCCGTTATAAAGAACCTCGATATATTTTTAAAATAAATAATTAAAATTAACGATAAACTATATAAATATATAATAGAGAAATACTATAATAAAGGAGTTAACGGATAAAGACGTTTAAAAGTTTATAATAATAAATATAATTCGGTTAATTATTATCGCTATAAAAAACTTAACCCGTATAATTATATATTAATAAAACTCGATTTCACTAAAAAAGGACCTACGAGAGAATTTTAAAAAAGAGGTAAATAATAATAAAAGGGTGAAAAAATAATAAATTATTATAATTATAATAAACCGGGTTATATCGCTAGGAACTATTATTTAAAGAATATAGTAAATCGATAATAATTAAATATATTTAAGAAAAAGATACCGGATAATATTATTAAGGCTCTCCGTTTAATACTTTAATATAACGTCGATAGGACCTAGATTAATACTCGTAGAGAGGAGTATTAAAGATTAAAGGATAGTAGGCTTCGTATTAATATAAGATAAAACTAAATAAATTTAATAAACTTAATTAATAATCTAATAAACTTTTATATTTAGAATTTATAAATAAAAGTTTTAAGAGAAGTTAAACACGAAGCTTTTATCTATTAAGAAAGTACGTAGTTTATATAATAAAAGGAAATCGTATTAAGAGTAATATACTTTATATACTCGCGATTATGAGTATAATAAGTATACCTTACTCGCGATATTTACTAGTATAAATATAGTGAGTATACCTATTAATAACGTAGTAGGCGTAGTATTTATTACGATTTAAAAATTATAATATTATCCCCTCTCCCGTTAAACTTTAGTCCCGAAAGTTTCCTAATTTCGTTATTATATTATTTTATAAAGTTAATCTTCGTAATTTAATATCCCGTCGAAAGGAATTATTAAATAACTTAAGAGATATTAACGCTATAATACGTCCGTACCGGAGTTATATAAAAGGATCGAAGGCGTACCTTATCGGGGAGTCGTCGGAGAAGTATATAAAATATATTCGTTTAAGGCGAGATTACGATCTCGTTATTTCTTTATTAACTTTAAGGAGAATTCGTAATAAACGTTTATAAATATAAAAGGAAATCCGCGAAGCTCGTATTTAACTAGCCGAGTAATATATTTAAGTAAATTATTTTAAATAATAACTCGAGTACCTAAAAGATAAGGAAGAAGGATTAATAATTACCGAGTAAAGAAATATCGTAGAATTAGAAGAGGATAAATAACGAGTTATTAAGATTACGAAGATATCGTCTAGTAAACTCCTATTTAATATTTCTTTTAAACAATTCTAAATACCCGCTAGCTTTAATTAATTAGGTATCGTTTATTTTTTCTACGACTCTAACGGAACTCCTAAAGGAGTTATCGATAATTTATAAAATTAGTATTAGACTTTTATATACTCTTTATTTTATTATATCCTTTTTATTTAACGAGGTAGTTTTAATCTTTTTCGTTTAAAATCCTTTTTACCTCGAACTCCGTTTCTTTTTTAATTTAGAAATAAAAAGTATCTTATGTAGTATCTTAAAGTTTACCGGCTTTAATCGAGAGATATAAAATATTAAATATACTTTAACGTCGGCTAGAAGATTTAATTTATAATTAACTAGTCCTTTACTTTTCTTAATCGAAAATAATCCGATTTTAATATAATCTAGTTTCTTATTCGGTTTTTTATTTATTATATTTTTTATTAAAAGGTATATTTTATCCCCCTCCTTTAATTAAAAATACTTTTTTCGATATTTATTTATTATTAATTTAATCCGAGTATTTATTAATTTGATCTAGGTTTATATTTCTTTATATAACGCCTTTATATTAATTATATAAATTAGCCCTTTATACGCGTTAGGTCCTTATTTTAAATTTAGAAACGTATTAATATATTTATTATAATTTACGAAGAATAATATAAGTTTCGTTATATTAAACTACGCGTTATTAAATATTAATTAAATTATAAGTAAAAGTCTTACTTAATCGTTTTATTTCTTATTTACGTAATATCGTAAATACGTTTTTATTATTTAATTCGTCCGCTTTATCTACCTATCCGTCTATAAATAATATATAATTAATATTCGTAACTTAACTCCGATAGTATTAATTAATATCTTTTAATAATTAAAAATAAATTATTTATCTCGGTTAAAAATAATCGACCTAGGTATTTTATAATTTTTAATAAATCGATTTAATAATATAAAGGCGATTTATTCGGTTTTATAAATTTCCTTAATCGATATTATTATTATATATTTATTAAGTTTATTATAAATTATTATTATAGAGTTAAAGATTTCCGATATAACCGGGTTCTTTGATTTTAGTAATTTAATAACGAAATCTATTATAATATCGTTTTATAATATTTCCGGTATTAAGGTAAATTAGATTTAATTATATTTAATATACTTTATAAACTTATTTTACGAGTATTCGATATATTTCTTAATATATTTCTCGATATACGATTTTAATCCTAGCGCGTTATATTCTTTATAAATAAGTTTTATAATTTTAATAACTCTATATTAATAAGTCCGGAAAAATAATTTTATAAAATCGCTATTTAATCGGTATAAAATACGTATTTTATATATTTCGTAGGTTATTAATAAACGAAATATAACGTAGTAAAATATAATTAAATATAATTTATTTTAGTTATATTTAAATTAAATAAATAATAACGTATTATTATATAGATAGTAGTAGGGATAATTAAAATATTAAGAGCGCGCTTCTTTAAATCTAGGCTAGATCTAGGTTAAATCTAAATTAAATTTAGGCCTAGATTTAAATAATATCTTTAACTTCTTTATAAATATTATAAATATACTCGGTAATATATTCGTAAATTAATATTCCTTTTCTATTATTATTTTAAAAGTTTTTACTAGTAGCTCTTAATTCTTAGGGCCCCGTATCGATCGTAAATTTAAAAAGAGGTTAAGAAATATATAATTAAATATTATATTAAATAGTAGTAGATATAATCAAAATATTAAGAGCGTAGGTCTTTAATAGCGAGTTTAAGGATTAAATAAAATCTAGGTTAAATTTAAAGGATATTTAGGCTAGATCTAGGCCTAGATCTAGATTAGATATAATACTCGGTTTTTTATTATCGTTCCTAAATATAATAAAATAAAGGATTAGAATCATAAACGATAATAATATATTATAGTAAATATTATTATATAGAAAATAAGTATTATTATATAGAAAAGCGTATAGAGGGGTAATAAACTTCCTAGCTCCTATTTAAACCTAAATATTTAACGGTTTAAAAATATATAAACGCTTTATTAAAATAATTAAATACTATATCCATAACTACTTTAACCGCGCTTTTATTTAATATATATATTATCTTTTTAAATCGCCTTTATACTTTCCCTAGTATTATTATTAACCGTAGTATTATTAATATTCTAAATACTATTATTATATTTAAGATTATTACCTCCGTTAACGCCTTTTATACCCTCCGCGTTCGCCGTATTTATAATTTTAAATATATTTACTCTAAAATCCGCCTTCGACTTCCACTTCCCCTTTATATACTCTTTAATTCCGGTATTAATATATAATATATACTAAATTATTTCCTTTAACTAGGTTATTTAATATACTCTTTTCGGTATTTATTTATATAACCCGATAAAGTAGAGGGGCTTATAGAATAATTATAATTATATATATAAAATTTAAACCTACGCTTATTTACCGCGTAAATCTAATTAAAAAATTAAGTATATTATTCTTTACTAGCTTATAATTATAATTAATCTTTTATATTAATATATATATAATTACGACTCTCGCTTTATCGGTCCCGAAGAATATTCGTATTTTAAGTTTAAACTCCTCTCGGATATATTATAATAAAGAAAAATTAATATTAAATATTATATTTAAAAAAGAGAATATTATATTTAATATATTAAAAGAAGCGAGTTTAGGCTTTTTTATATTAAAGATTTTAAAGAAAAGAAGGATTTACCCGTTTTATTACTAAAATTATCTCGGTGAATAAAGATATAATTAATATATTTACCCCTTTATATTTCTTAAAAAAGGAGGCGATAATTTTAAATTTAAAGAATATTTTTTTAAATATTATATAGTCTTTATTTAGGATATAATTTTTTTATATCCGATTATTATCTTTATTTATAGTAGAGGCCGCGGTTATATGATTAATTTACTTTTTATTAAGAGTTTTAAAGGAGATAACGAGGGTAAATAAAAATCTATATAATCGGAGAACCCGTAATATAATAAATATTATATTAAAATAAACTAAAATTAAATATTAAGAACGTTAATATAGGAAAGAAATATTATAATTTTAATATTCCTCCGGTAATCTTACTACTATTAAAGTCTTTCTAGTATAATAATTTTTTAATTAATAATAATAGACCTAAATCGCGGCTAGAGTCCTAGTAGGTAAATAATCGTAAAGTCTTTTTAATAAAGTTTTTTAAATATTATAAAATATATTTAATTTAATTATTTTTCTTATATCGTAGTATCGAGGTATAAAGGAGTATATTAACGAGGATATTTATTACTTTAATAAATCTCTTTTATACCCTAGTTTTTTTATATATCGGGTAATAATACTCGTAGACTTTTCTAGGTTAATAGGTCCGAAGCGTTAATAACCGAATTAATAATTATTCTAGTAAATATCTTTTATAGTAGTCCGAGGGGCTATAATATCCTCTTAATTTTAATTAATAATCGTTTTAAATATAATTATAAAATAGAAATTATATTTAAAGCGAGTCTTTTTTATTTTCTAAAGAAAATAATATAAATCTTTATTTAAGTTTCTTACTTTATTATATTCGTTTATAATTACGAAGTCGTATTAAAAATAATAAATTACTTTCTTTATAGTCTCTTTTTTCGTTTATTTCATATAAAGATATTTATATTCTTCGTTAAAGACTTTATTAAAGGTTAACTATATCTACTATATAATAATTATATATAGCGATATATTTATTATACTCGGGGAATTATACTATATAGGGTTAGTATTTTTTTATTTTTAAATTATATTACTTTAAGGTCCTTTTTAATATATACCGTCGCTAAACTCTTCGGCGCCCTTTTATTTATAATATAATCGTATTTTTATTATTATATTAATAACTACGAGTTATACCTTTAAGTTTTTAAAATTAATTACCGATTTTAATTTATTAACCTAAATACCGAGATCGGGCGGCGGGATAAGGAATAATTTAAACTCGTTAATTAATATAATATAAATAATCTCTAAACCCGGTAAATATAAATATTCGTAGAATTATTAATTCGTAGGATATTTAGAGCCCGTAGGAGTATTTTTATAATAGTATTAAAACTTTATTAATTACTCCTTATATTTATATTAAATCTTTATTTATTTCCGGTATAAATAACGATAGAATATAATAACGCCTATAACTTTATAGGTCTTTATATAATTAGAATTAATTAAAGAACTTAATAAATAAAATTATAAATTTTATATTTTCTATATCTATTTATATAATCTAGAAGAATATTATAATATCTTAAATCTTCTTCGTTATTTAATATAATTATAAATTTATAGAGTTATTACTAGTAATAATTTAACTTTAATATTCTAGGAATTATTATTATATTATAACCGCGAGAATTATTAAGGTAAACGATTTTCGCGAATATAATAACACGTTCTTATATATTATCGTGAATATATTTATATAAATAATTATTATTAAGTTTTTTAAAGTTAAGAAAATAGTTAATAAATATAATACTACTAAAGAAGATATCGATTAACCGTTATTTATATATTATAGTTAACTTTATCTTCTCTTCTCTAACCCCGTTATTATCTTTATTATTATTAATAACTAGTTCGGAGGATTCTTTAAATACGAATTTATCTTTTTAATTTAATTACTCGGAGGATTCTTTTAAAAACTTAAGGGATTCGCGAGGTTTCTTAAATAAAAACTTCTTCGGAGGATATTTCTATAATAATAATAATAAATCGTCTTTATTATTATTAAAGCCTAAGAACTTCGTCCGGCTCTTTAACTTTTTTATTATTAATAAATAAATTAGGTTTTAATAAAAGGTATTAAAAGAAGGGTAATATTTTAAAGTTATAAAGAAAAGAGGTTAATCTCGAAGTAAAGAAAACGGGAAATAATAAATAAATATAAATATATTTTCGGTATTAATTTTTATAATAACTCCTTTTTTTCGAGCTCCTTCGGGCGCGATAATAAACTTTTATTTATAATATATTAAATATTTAAAAGAAAGAAGAACGGAGGAGGAAAAAAATAAATTTAAGATTTTAATAAAAGTAAATTTATCTTTTAAATTAGATTTATATTAAAGGATTAAGGATATAATTAATTAAAATTATTATTTATAATAAATTTATCTTTTATTAAATTTATACCCCGGTCCTAGAAATATTAAATATTATTTTATAAATCTTTATCTTCTAAAATATCTATATAATATACGTCCTCCTCCGTTATATAGAAGAGATAATCGAGTATCTAGTTTATTATAAAATAGCGAGTTATTTAATATCCTTAAAATAACGCGAATCGTAAATAAATTATATTAAATTCTTTATTTAATAAATACGCGGAGATTATTAAAAACCGGATCTTATATATAAAATTCCGTAATATAAACTAGTTTAGTATATAATCGATTTTAAAGATTTAGAAAGGTCGAAAAGAGGAAAGATTATAAACGGTATTAATTTTTTATTTAAGAAAAGTATCGTTCGAGCTAGTTATTATTATTATTTAATTTTATAAATTAAGAGGTAGTACGTTATTAAAGTTATTTTTAATTTTAGTTATTTAACTAGAGTCCCTCTAATATATAATAATATTAATATATATTTATTCGCCGAAGCCTAGATAGCCTTAAATCTTAATTTACTCTTTAAAATTAAATATTAAATATTTACCTTATTAGGTTCTTTCTACTCTAAACACGTCTTTATAATTCCGTTAATATTTAATTATATCCCTTAAATAATAATATTTATTAATAAACTCTTTAACTCGTAATAGTATATCGTTAATATTCGTATAATAAATTAATATAGGTATTCTTCTAATATCCCCGATAATCTAGTTAATTTTAATAACTTTTTATTATATTTAAATAATACGCGCCAGGGCCGTAACGCGATAATAGTAATAAATAAATAAATTTAATAATAATTATAGAATAAAGAGGGTATAACGATTCGCGTAATTTAAATAACTAGTTTTAATAAAGTATAATAAAATTTATAATAAATTAAATTAGATCTAGTCTAATATATTATAAATATCGGGCGATATTTAAATAAGATTATTAAAAGGATAAAACGATAATTAAAGAGGTCTTTAGGTTATTATATACGAGTATATTTAAAAAAGTCGTCTTTAAAAAGACGGTTAATATTTAATATTTAAACCTATATACTAACCGCTTATACTATTATAATTTTATATAATATAGTTATTAAATCGTATTAGAAATAGCCTAGAGTACGGTTTATAATATAATTAATATCGTAATTAACGGACTTCTAGGTCTTATATAACGGGCTTAAATAAAAGTAAATATTAAAAAGTAATAAAGAAGAGTATTTATATTTATAATATATTAATATTAAACTAACCTTCTAGCGCCCTAGATTTAATCTAAATCTAAGCTACATTTTCTTTAAATTTTATTTAAATTTAGGCTAGATCTAGGCTAGATTCTTTATATATTATTAAACGAGGATAGTTTCTTATAAATTAAAGGTAGATTATATAAAGTTTTCGATATTATTTTCGCGCTCTCGATAATTAAAATTATATTTAACAATAATAAATTATCCTCCGTCTACGGCCTTAATTATAATAAAGTATTAAAAATAATAATAATTAAAGTAGAAGATTTAATTAATTTTTCGGCTTCTAACGAAGATATTAAAGGGACGAAATATTCGGAGGAGGATATAATTTTACTCGATAATAATTATAATAATTTATTTAATTTTAAAGAATTATTAAAGAACGTTTAACCGGTATTAAATTTAATTAATTTATTTTTATTAAACTTTATAGAGGACTCGGCCTATATTTATTATTTTATTAACGATAATAATAATAAAAAATTAAATAAGGCTACTAAGATAGTTAGGATAATAATAGTATTAATTATTAAAAATATCCGTATACTCTCCTTAGAATTTAATAACTTTTCGGAGTAGTATTCGTTATCGCTTAATAAATTAATCTCGGCGTCGATATCTTTCTCGTCTAATAGTTAGGATAAAATTATTATTATTAATATATAAAAAAAGACTATATTTAACGCCGAGGTAAATAATATAGGTTTATTACCTTAAAAATAAAATATAAATAAAGTACTAAAGGTAATAAAGGCGTTGAATTATTTATTATCTTTAATAGATATTATTAAAGAAACGGGAATAATCCTTAAAGCTTTAAAGAAAACTACCGATATATTAATCCTATTAAGCTATATTATTTTAGGGAGAAATACGCAGTTCTTCGACTTTAAAAAATATTATTAAATTATAAAGATTAACCGGCGAGAAACTAAAATAAAGAATTTATAATTCTTTAATTTCTTTAAATATAAAGTATACTTTACCCTTAATAATAATAAATATAATATTTATTATACCGTCCGTATTTTAAGTCTCTCTTTCGATATTATTATAATAAAGTTTTTAAAGAAAGTTCGAGGTAGTATAATATTTAATACGAAGTTATTAAATACTAAAAATATTACTTGTAATATAACTAGGCTCGTTATATTTCTTTACGAGTACGTAGTTATAATTTATAAAGAGTATATTTAATAGTATCCGATTTCCTTTAACGGTCTCGTAGCCCGAATCGAAATTATATTAACTTTAATTTAACTTATCTCGATTAATTAATAAAAAATTATTAATAATAAAACTAGGCGCTACTTTAAAGTATATAATTTTCCTTATATTATTATACTAGTAATATTAAATAAAGAACTAGCGGTCTCTTAAATAATTAAATTTAATACGGTCGAGAGTATAAATATAAATAATAATAATATCTTAAATTTATACTTTTCTTCCGTTTATATTATTAAATAAACTTCTACGTTATTTAATTATACCGGTCGATATAAGAGCTATATCGTTATATTTATATTAAATCCGTATATTTAGCCTTTAGAGACCCTTCTCGATAATAATAATAATTAACTCGCGATCGTTAATTATCGGTAAAATATTCCGTTTATTTTAAAATAACTAGGAGGGTAAACCTTCTTTTACGCTTTTATAATTTAAAATAATAATATAATTTAAAGTTTAGGCGGGGGTTACGTTAACGATAACTCTTAAAATAATAAGAATAATAATAATTAAAAAAAGGGTATAAGTAAAGGCGAGGATAATAATAAATAAAATAAAAATAAAGATAACGGCGATAATAATAATACTCGCTCGGTTAATAAAAAATTGTTATTTATATCGTTTATAATCGTGGCTTATAAAGGCCGGACGGCTTTAATTAATAATAATCTCTAGTTATCTACTCCGATACCTATAATATAAATATTAATTATAAATTTTTTCGGTATTAACCGCGGGGGGAAAGTAAAAGAGTTAAAAATAAAAACGTATATTATAGGCTCGTAAGGAGGTTTAGTAAAAATATTATTAATTTTAATATAAATAAAGCTAAGGTATAAAGAGCTTAAAAAGTTTAAGAATTCTATTAATAATAAAACCGCCGTTATTACCTACCCGCTTTAAGGTATAAATAATATCTTATTATTAATAACTACTTTATTCGAATATTAAAAATATTATATATTAATTATTTAGTAGAGGAGCTCGAAAGATAAGTTTTATGTCGATACCGCTTTAAATATTATTCGCCCCGTTATTATTTTCTCCTTTATCGTCCTCGGAATTAAAGATCTCTAGTACTTTTTATTTTTAATTAATAATATAATTTATATATTTATATTCTTAAGTCGAGGGTAATATATTCTTTAATAATTAAAAAAACGGTATTTCTTTCTTCTTTATAAAAGTTATAAGTATATTAAATAATATTTTCGTAAATTGATATTTCTTTTCCGTTATTATTTTAAAGGTCTTCGCTAATAACCTTTAATTTCCGAGGTTTTATATCGATTATAAATTCGAGAGGCGGCTAAAAAATATATAATTAAATACCGCGTTAGATAACGGTAGATATAATTAAAATATTAAAAATATAGGCTCTTAATAACGAGTTTAGGGATTAAATAGAATTTAGGTTAAATTTAAAGAGTATCTAAAAAATATCTAGGCTAAATCTAGGCCTAGATCTAAATTAGATATAATACTCGGTTTTTTATTATTATTCCTAAATATAATAAAGTAAAGGATTAAAAAAGTAAACGATAATAATATATTATAGTAAATATTATTATATAGAAAATAAATATTATTATATAGAAAATAAATATTATTATATAGAAAAACGCGTAGAGGGGTAATAAGTTTCTAAACTCTTATTTAAATTTAAATATCTAATAATTTAGAAATATAAAAAGGCTTAACCTAATTAACGGTAGTTTATTCTTATATTTATTTACTTTAATTACTTTTCCTCTTAATATATATAATACCCTCTTAAATAATATTTTTTATATTAATAATAAACGCCGCGGTATTATTAATATTCCTAGTATTATTATTCTTTCTAGTATTATTATTCTTTCTAGTATTATTATCTCCGTCGGCGCCTTCTACGCCTTTTATATTCGTCGTACCGATAATTTTAAATATATCCTCTTTAAAATTTATCTTCGATTTATATTTTACGTCTATATACTTCTCGATTTCGGTATTAATATTTAATATATAATAGAATACTTCCTCCTTCTACTTTATCCGATATATTCTCTTCGGTATTTATTTATATATCCCGATAAAGTAGAGGGGCTTATATAAAATAATTATAATCGTATAAATTAGATTTAAACCTACGCTTATTTAACGTATAAATTTAATTAAAATATTAAGTTTATTCTTCTCTAGTAATATATTATTATTATTAATCTTATATATAAATACGTATTTAAGCGCGTCCCTCTTCTTATTAATCTTAAAGAATATTCGTATTTTAAATTTAATCTCCTCTCGGACGTATTATAATAAAAAAATATTAATATAAAAGGGTTAGTTAAAAAAAAAGGTTAAATTTAATAAATTAAAAAAAACGAGTTTAGGTTTTTTTATATCGGAGATTTTAAAGAAAAAAAGGATTTACCCGTTTTATTATTAAAATTATCTCGGTAAATAAAGATATAATTAATATATTTACCCCTTTATATTTTTTAAAAAGAAAGGCGATAATTTTAAATTTAAAGGATATTTTTTTAAATATTATATAGTCCCTACCTAGGATATAATCTTCTAGTATCCGATTATTATTTTTATTTATATACCGGTTCTCGATCTCTTTATTAATTTACTTTTAATTATATATAATTAAAAAGACGGAGAGATAAAATAAATAGTTATATAAACGGAGGAGCCGTATTATTATAAATACCTAGTTAATATTAATATTAGTCGGGCGGTCGGGACGATTCCGTATAAATATAATATTATATTAATTATCGTCCTAATAAGTTTATTATTTTATCAATTTCTTTATTATTAAAACTTTCTAACGGGCGACGAGGGTTATATAATATTCTTTATAATTATAAAGAAAACTAGTTCTAAAAATACTTCAGTAGAGCTTTTTAAACTCGATAAAATCATAATCTTTTTAATTACTCTTCTTATACCGCCGTATTAAGAATTTAAGAAATAAATTCCCGAATATATTTATTATATTATCGAATTCTTATAATCGATTATTTAAGCCTTAATATTTAATAAGAATATTAATAAGAATCTTTAGGCCGGCTAGTTTAAAGAGGTAATATTTATATTTAAAATTATTCTAGGAAATATTATATATAATATTTATTAAGGCTATAATATCTAGTAGATTAAAGTTAATAATTATTCCGGATATAGTTATAAGCTAGAAGCGATATTTAGAGCGAGTCTTTTTTATTATTTAAAGAGGATTTTATGAACCTTTACCTAGATTCTTTACCCTATTATATTTATTTATAATCGCGAACCCGTATTAAAAACGGTAGATAATTTCCTTTTTAATTACTTTTTTTCTATTCTTTATAAAAGAGTATTTATATACTTTATTAAAGACTTTACTAGCGGTTAACTATAATTATTATAAAGTAAATATAAATATAAAAGTATTTACTTCGCTCGGGAGATTATATTATACGGCGTTAATAGATTTAATACTTTTTAGTAATTTTACGTCGGAGTTATTTAAATTATATACCGTTTATAATTCTTTCTTTATTTATACGTTTATTTAATAACTAAAGTCGGCGTTATAATAAATAATTATAAATCGTATCTTTAAGGCCTTAAAGTCGATTACCGATTATATTTTAATACTTTAAATATTAAGATTAACCGGCGGGATAAAGAATAATATAAATTTATTAATTAACTTAATATAAAAAGCTTCCGAGTCTAGTTAATATAGATATTTATAGAATTATCGATTCGTAGGATATTTAGAGCCCGTAGGAGTATTTTCGCGGTAGTATTAAGACTTTATTAATTACTCCTTCTATTTTTATTAAATCTTTATTTATTTTTAATATAATTAAAAATAAAATACCGCGGAACTTATAACTTTAAAGGTTTATAAATAAATAAAGTTAATCGCGAAATTTAAAAGATATATTAAAAGGCTTTATTTTATTTAAATTTATTTTATCTCCGATAATAATATTAAATTATCCGAAGTCGCTTTTATAAAATAATATAACTATAAATATATAAAGTTACTACTAGTAATAGATTAATTTTAATATTCTAGGAATCGTTATTTTATTATTACTATAAGAATTATTAAAATAAGCGATTTTCGCGAATATAATAACACGTTCTTATATCTTATCGTAAATATATTTATATAGATAGTTATTACTAATTTTTTTAAAGTTAAGAGGAAGGTAGTTAATAAATGTAATATTATTAAAAAAGATATCGATTAATTATTATATTATAATTAACTCTATTTTCTCTTCTTTATCCGCGTTATTATTTTTATTATTATTAATAATTAATTCCGAGGATTCTTTAATTAAGAATTTATCCTTTTAATATAATTACTCGGAGGACTCCTTTAAAGATTTAAATGATTTATAAAGTTTTTTAATTAACGATTTCTTTAAAGTTTATTTCGGCGGTAATAATAATAAATAATCTTTATTATTATTAAGGCCTAAAAGTTTCGTTAGGCGCTTTTATTTTTTTATTATTAGTAAAAGAATTAAATCCTCGTTAGAGGTACTAGGAGAATAGGTATATTTCGAAATTATAAAGAAAAGAAGTTAATCTCGAAATAAAGAAAACGGGAATTAATAAATAAATACGAATATACTTTTAATATTAATTTCTATAGTAACTCGTCTTTTTCGGGCTCTCTCCGGCGCGATAATAAATTTTTATTTATAATATATTAAATATTTAGAAGAGGCTAGAACGGAGGAGGAAAGAAATAAATTTAAAATCTTAATAAAAATAAATTTATCTTTTAAATTAAATTAAATATTAAAGGATAAAGAATATAACTAACTAAAGTTATTATTTATAATAACTTTAATTTTTATCGAGTTTATACCTCTATCTAGGAAATATTAAATAGTATTTTATAAATTATTATTTTTTAAAATACTAGTATAATACCCCTCTATAATATAATATATAAGGTAATCGAAACTTAAATTTATTATTAAATCGCGAGATATTAGATAATTTTAGAGTAATAAAAATTATAAATAAATTATATTAAATTCTTTAAATAATAGATATAAGGAGATTTTAAAAAACCGGGTTTTATATACGAACTTCTTTAATATATATTAGTTTAATATATAATCGATCTCGAAACCTTTAAACGAGCGAAGTAGAAGAGGATTAAAAGTAATTCTCGGTTTTTATTTAATACGAAGATTACTCGAACTAGTTATTATTATTATTTAACTTTAAAAATCCGGAGGCGGTACGTTATTAAGTTTATATTTAATTTTTAACGATTTATTAAAGTTTCCCTAATAAATAATAATATTAATATATATTTTTTCGCCGAAATCTATATAGCCTTAAACTTAGATTTAATTATTAAATTTAATTATTAAATATTAACCCTACCGGACTCTTTTATCTTTAAACGCGATTTTAAGGTTCGTTTAATCCTTAAATATATTATTTATAAAGTAATACCACTTTATAAACTCTTTAACTTATTAAAATATAACGATAATAATATAATTATAAGTCGGCGTATATACCCCTTTTATATATATAAAAGTCTAGTTATCTTTAAATAACTTTCCGTTATAGTTAAATAATAAAAGGGGTTACTATAATACTATAGTAATAATAAATAAATAAATTTAATAATAATTATATAGTTAGAAGGGTATAATAATATATATAATAATTATAATCGCTAATTCTAGTAAAGTATAATAGATTATATAATAAATATACCTAGATTTAGGTTTAAATCTAGTTAAGACCTACGAGTTAAAAACTTAAACGCTAGTTTTTACGGGTATAATTCCTAAGATTTCGTCTTTTAATATAAGGTTACGCGGATATTAAATTATCCGAGGTTTACCCAGTATATTTAAGACTCTACTTTAAGAAATAATATTTATATATTATTTAATAAAAAAGAAGTAAAAGAGTATTAGAAGAGATCGATATTAGATAATATAATATTTATATAATAAGGCCTTTAATCCAGTCGAGTTTTAAGAGATTTATATACTTTCGTATTATTAAATCTACGAATATCGTTTTTAATAAGTTAAATTCCGTGAAAATTATATTAAAATAAATATTTCGAATATTAATATTTTATACCGTTTATAATTTTACGTTAAAATCCTTAATTTATTTAATTACTGTTTTTAACATCGGTTATATATATTTCCCTAACCCTTTCTACCCGTAGAACGAATATTATTTATATTAAAACTATTAAAATTTTATATAAATTTATTATAATAAAATCTTTCGGTACCGTTTATTTAAGTTAAATAATTTTATTATAATATATATCGAGTTTGTAACCCGAATATTATCGCTAGTATAATTATCTTAATTAAATAAGAGTTAATATTATAGACCTACTGGGTAAAAGACGTTAATATTTATAAAAATTAATTTTAATATTAATTTCTTATTTAGGTAATTTAGGGTTAAGGTTTATTTAAATCTAGTCTAGATCTAGTCTAGATTTAACCTAAATTTAAATAAATCTTAATAATTTAACTTAAACGCGTCCGAGTTTAAAATAATAACTTTATTTATAGATTTATAAAATTATATTCCGGATAAATATTCTTTTTTTAAACTTTCTATTTCTAATATTAAATAACGCGAAGTACGTAATAAAACGATTATAATATAATTAATATAATTTTTTTAAGCGAAGAATTACTTAGGTTTATTATAATATTTAAATATATATAAAGGGCCTTAATTTAAACGTAGGAATTAATAAATATCTTTAGCCCTATTAAAGATTAAACGGGCTTTATATTCGTTTAATATAAAATCTCTTAACTCTAGGAACTACCCGCGTTTAACGGTAATAAATTAAATATAGATTAATTAATAGAATTCTATACTATTTATTATAATATAAATAAACCGCCTCTTAAATATCTAGGGATTAATAAAAATAATAATAAAAATATTACTATTTAGGAGTTTATATAAATATATTAATAATTTATCTAGGCCTTTATCTACTTCGATAAATATATTAAAACCGGTTATAATACTTTCCTCCGCGATTATACCGTTTATCTCTTTTAAAAACCTTTTATCTATATTTAATTCCCTCTATATAAAATTTTTTTACCGACTTTATAGGGCGAGACGCCGGTATTATTATAATAATATATATCTACAAAAGTGTAGAGCAGGCTCTGAGCGCTATGAGCGCACATAAGCCGGTTGAGCTGGGTTGAGCGGGGTGATACTATGTCCTGACTCTCGAGCGCTATTAGCGGCCGTGAGAATCTAACGCGCTCCTGAGAATGTTTTTGGCTCGTGAGAATCCCTAAATTTAGAATGCGCCACCAACATGGCCCCCATGCATGGCCCCATTCATGGCCATGGCCCTATTCCATTCATGGCCAAGGCTCTGTCGCTGGCGCACCATATAACTACACCTGGCAAAACGTCGCCATATATCCGGTGTCGTACAGCCCGGGCGTTACCCCCGCGTAGATTTCGCGCGAATCGATTGAATCCGGGAATCAAAAGTTACTGGCGTTGGGGGTGGTTCCGGGGGGTCGCTGCCGTCGATAGGGGCGATCATAGAACATCATATATACGCATATGTATAGGCCATAAATGGGGGTATGCGCGCATCTATGGGGGCAAGAATGGCCATATATGCGCGTATCTATGGGCCATGAATGCGCATATCTATGGGAGCAGCAATGGCCATGAATGCGCATATCTATAGGCCATGTATGCGCGTATCTATGGCAGCAGCAATGGCCATGAATGCGCATATCTATGGCAGCAGTACTGGCCATGTATGCGCATATCTATGGGCCATGTATGCGCGCATCTATGGGGGCAGCAGTAATGGCCATGTAAACAAATAATCCTGAGCGGCCCTGAGCGGCCCTGAGAATATTAAGCCGGTATTAATAATGCTAAGCCGGTACTGAGAATATTAACCCGGTATTAAGCGGCTTTGAGAATCCTAAACAGCCCTGAGCGCTCCGAGCAAATCAGGATTCTCAGAGTCGCTTACACTTTTGTAGATGTATATAAAACTAGATCGCGCGTAATATTAAAAATATCGACGAAATACTTTATAATTAATAGTAGTAAAAGATATATACTACCCGTTCGGTAATAAAGTTAATTAAATTATTATTTATTTATTTTCCGAATATTATATAATTAAAACGAGTATTAACGTATATTTTAAATCTATAGAAATTAAAGTAAATTAAAAAGAAGAGGTAATTTTCCGTAATATAAAATAATATCGGTAATTAATAGAATATAATATTTAGTAGGGTATATATAATAATAGTTAGATAATCGATAATCTCCGCGTACCTAGCGAGATTAATTATTTTAATAATTTATATTTTAAATTATATTACCGTAATATTATTAAAATTATCCGTTTTTTCCTCGGCTATAAACCGTTTAAAAATAATCTAGTATATATACTTATAAAGATTACGAACGATAGTAATAATAGGGTAGTTAATAAAATATATATTAATATTTAATAGTAGGAAATATAACTATAGATCCCTATTAGAGGTATTATTATCCCTTTGATACTATCGTCCGACGAGATAATAATAATTTAATATTATAATAACCTTTCCCTTTAATTAATATATATAATTATCGGGAATTTTAATTATACGACGCGTAAAGTTTAAAAGCGACTTAACCTAGTTCTTTTAAATTTAATCCTTTATATTAAAAACGAAAAGGAATTTAGTAACTATATATAATTAAATATCTACTATCTCGCGCTAGGGTATATACTTTAATATATATATAATTATTATTATCTATTTAAATAATATATTAAAGTAATTAAAATAATTAAAGACCTAGTAATATAAAGGATCGATATTATATACGCGGATAATTAACCCCGAAGATACTATCTAATAATTATATTATTTATAATTAATTATTTAAAGTAAGTTTTAATAATAAAAGTAAAATAAAATTATTAATATTTAATATATTTAGTCCCGTTTAATAAACGAGGGGAGTTAACTAGGACGTAAAAGCCGCGGACCTACGAATATATATATTAAAAAATAAAGATATAAAGGAGAGATCCCGACCTCGTTAAAGATTTAATAATTATTTATAATATTAAAAACTTCGCCTAACGTTATTATCTAGTTAATATTTATATTATCTTTATTATTGATATATTATATTAACTTCTAAAAGGAATTATTATAAAATTAAATCAATTAAAATTAAGATTTAATTAAAGACTACGTAGTTTTTATAATTATTAAATAAAAGGGGTAACTAGGCCGAAGAAATCTTTAAAGTAATTAATAATAAAGATTAAATTAAATTACCGTTTTTATTAAATATTAGATTTTATAAGGTTAAAATTATTTAAAAACTTTAATAAAATAAAATAATAAAGTAGTAACGAATAGAAAATAATATTATAATAATTAATAACCGTCGTTACCCCTTTATTTATTAAGCGCGTATTAATTACCCTATATTACGCGCGGGCTATATTTAACTTTATTATATTTATTTAATATATATTTTATAACGGCGATACTTTATAATATATATAATACGCGCTCTACTATATTTATAAATTAAAGATAATTTTCCGTAAATACCGGCCGAGTAATATTTCGGACCTAGATTTAAAAGACCCTACCGATCGGTATTTTAATATATTAAAATTATACGCGATAACGTATTAATAAAAGTATTTAAAATTTCGATATTTATTATAAAGAGGCGGTTTATAAATTTCTCCTTAAAGAACCCTTTTTACGGATAAATAAAACTAATAAATTCGAGACGTAATTACTATAGTATAATATTATATACTATAATATAAGGGCTATATAGGAAGTTATAGTAATATTTTCCACTAAACCTACCGTTATTCCTAATAATAAAATAAAATAATAGAATACCCGGTTATATCGAGAGAAATTAAATTTAAATAAATATATATTTATTCTGAATAAGGATACGCCGTTATACTACGGTATATAAATACTAGATACTAATTATTATTACCCAGTAATTACGGTAGCGAGGGTTTTTTATTTTAATATTAAAGATCTTATCGACGTTATAACGGTATTCGTATAAGAGAGTCGTAAGAAATAAAATAAAAATCCGGGCTTTATTAAAAATTAACGGAGATAAAAAACGAATCTTAATTAGGCGGGAGATATATATATTTTTATATTATCAAGGAACGGGATTAGTATCTAGATATTTATTAAACTAACGGCTAGGTTTATTAAACCCTAGCCTAGTTATAATATAGGAGTAAACTAAGATAAAAGATAAAGGATAAAAGCTAGGGTAAGACTAGTTATTATCTAAATAAAAACTAGCGTATAGAGTACTTATTTATTTCTTATCCCGACTATATTAGGATAGAAATAAGGAAACTAGCTTAGATCTAAATTAGATCTAAAATAAATTAAGTTAGGTTAAAATAATTTAAACCTAAATTAGATTTAAAGTAGGTAAAATTATATTATAATAATAACCCCCTCTTTAAGGTCGAGCTCCTATAAGATAAATAAACGATTAATTCGATTAATTAGATTTCATAATCTTAAATCTTATTTGGGGTTACGAAATAATTAAGATAAAAGCGCGTCGGAGTATTCGAGTTATCGATAGTAATAGATAAGGGACAGGACGGGGAATAGGCGGCGGTATACGGATAAAACTAAGCGTTAACGTTATTATCTATAAAAGATAACGGCGGGGCTAGGCTATAAGGTACTATTTATTTATATAATAATACGAAGTATCGGTCGAAGCCGATACGGAACGATAACCGAGGGGATAATAATAAATAGGGAATAGATTATAATATAAACGGGGGTTAACTTCTTAAAAATCGGATTAAAATAAAGATAGTAGAGGTTCCTTATATTAATATCTTTAAATAATATATAATAATTCGTAGAGGCTAGCGGCGCTAGGATTCGAGATATAATATTTATTAATAAACTATTAATAATGGGTAAGGTATTAGAAGGGTTTTTATATAACGACGTAACCTTTTTAATTAACGTAGTACTTTAATAAAAGTAGATTATAACGGCGATTGTACTTAGAATTCAAGATACCGTTAACGTACTATTTACGTTAATTATCTTCGGTAGTTATAAGTTCTCGGATAGGCTAGACTTATCTAGGTAGAGAGTTATTAATTATTAATTATAATAAACTAGCGTAAAAGACGGGGTAAATTTTTATAGAATATAAAAAATCTAGCTAGACTATAAAAGGATTATTAAAAACCTTAAAGACTCGGAAGAGGCCGATATTATAATCGTCGAGTTTAATTAAAGAGTGTATAATATTCAGATTCTTAGTATTTAATTATATTTAATCGTTTATTAAATATATTGGATATAGGCGCCTTCGTTAGTTAACCGAGGATTTAAAGATAATTTAAACGATAAATATCTTATCGCGGAGGTAGTTATTTAAGGCTTTTATTTATATTATAAATTTATCGGTAATAATTAAATAGGTACGGGCTTAAGTAGTAAAATCTTAGGGTAAAGATTCGATAGACTCGAAACTAATATATAAATATTAATTATAGTTAGTTAAGAAAGGCGAGGCTAGAGTATTAAAAGAATTAATATTATTATTAGAAAACTCCGCTCTAAGGAGCTATTTCACCTAATTATTCTATATATAATTAACGTATATACGGAGGTAATATTTTATTATAATATTAAACCGCTCGGTTTAATTATCCGTCTAAGGATAGTACCCGGTAGATATATATTAATTAATTTTAAAATATTTATATAAGGCCTCCTAGAACTCCGATATAAATTAAGATCCTCGATCTAAAATAAAGATATCTAGTAATTTATAGAACTTTTATATATTCTAATAAAAAGCGTCGTAGGCTTCGTCTACTTTTATCGATATAATTAATACTAGGTACCGTATCTTAATTAAACGGTCTACGAAAATTAGGATATATTAATAAATAATTCCTATAAAGGTATAAAACGGTAGGGGACCTATATAATCTATCGAGACGTCTTTCTAATATTATTACGGGGGCAGTAATAAACGTAGTTATCTTTAAATATACTAGCGGGAAGGTTTAGTTCTTCGGTATATATAATAATTCCTAACGAATCGCTAGATAGTAGTATAGACGTTAGGTTATTAATAGGCCCGATTAATTAATTCGTAATATTTAATATAACCTAAATAATTACCCGCGATATTATTATAGGCTAGCTAGATTAGACGAAGGCGTAGTTTATTAAAATTCGGAATATATTTCTTTCCTCGGAAGTAGAGAACTTTATCCTTATCTTCGTATTCAGCGAGGAGAATTCCGTTATAATAACGCGTTCTAGAATATAATATTTCTAGGACTCTAAAGGCGAATTAATCGACTTAACTAATTATATCTTATAATTAATAAATCGGGGTATCGTATAAGTCTTTATTTAAATTAATAAACTGGTTTTTATTTAGTTTAAGCTCGTAGGATATAAATAAGATTTAAAATTCTAAATCAATATTTATATCGAGATTTATCGGGGTTATATAAATTAATATAAAATATAACTAAAAAAGCTAGACGAGAATCTCTAAATTTATTATCGATATAATTAAAGTAACTGGGACTAAGGCTAGAGTTATTATATTTAGCGATATATTATAAATATAATCCTTAAGGACTTCTAGGGCTAGGTTTTTTCTTTTTAATATAGTTTAGTATTAATATTAATATCTAGGGTCTAATTTATCCCCCTCTTTAAGGAAGTCTCCTAGCCGATATATTAATATATTAAATTTACTACCTTCTTTACCGGGCCGGTAGGTAATTTTATAATTAAAACGGGATAAGAATTTACTTTATCTCGCTTAACGGCGAGATAATACTTTAGATAAAGTAAAATATTTAAGAATTTTATAATTAAATATTACCTCGATAAAGAGAGTAGATCCCTTTAATTTAAGATATTATTCCTCGAATACACGGACGATTATTATAAACTCTTTATTATAGATTTTATAATTATACTCGGTAGGGTTATATTTCTTTAAAAAGGAAATAATAAAACGAAGGACGTTTTAATCGTCGTACTAGGATAAAACCCCCTTAGATATATACTTAAACGTATTTATTTCTACTATAATCTTACGGTCGGGGTCGAAATAGACTAGGATAGTATTAAAGGTAAAAACTTTCTTTAAAGTATTAAAAATTATTTAATATCGAGTATTTTACTCGAAGATAGTACCTTTTTTAATTAAGGCTATAAATAATATAACGAGTTTATTAAACCTATAAATAAAGCGCCGATAAAAGTTAACGAACTTTAGGAAACTTTAAATATCCTTAATATTAATTAATTATAATTAATTTAAAATCGTATCGATTTTCTTTAAATTTATTTTAATCCCTTAAATAATAATAATTAATTTTAGATACGTAACTTCCTTAACGTAGAAATCGTATTTAATAATATTTATTTAAAGCCCCGCCTCGCGGAGTTTTTAGAGGATACGTTTAACGTAGATTTTATACTCTTCCTCAATATCGTTATAAATTAAAATATCGTCGAGATATACGGTATAGGTCTTATCGAGAAATTTACGAAAAATATCATTAATATAGTACTAGAACGAGATAAGGTTATTATATAATTTAAATAATATAATAAGGTATTCGAATAAACCGAATCGGGTACGGAATATAATAAATTTTTCGTCGCCCTCCCTAACGCGGTGGCGATTAAAAATAAATATAATATTTAATTTAGAAAATACCTTAATACGATTTAATCGATTTAAGGTTTCTAATATTAAGGGTAAAAAATACTTATTCTTTACGGTAATAATATTTAACCCTCGGTAATTAATATAGAAATATAGGCCTCCGTTAAATTTCTTTACGAATAAAATAAAGGACGCGGTATAAAACCGACTAACTCGAATAAAATCTTTATTAAGATTTTTATCTAGGTAACGGCGGAGCTTTAAGATCTCGTTATAGTTTATATCGTATAAATTAGATAACGGAGGTTATAACCCTTCTTTAAGCTTAATAATATAATTATATAACTAATATAAAGATAAAGTATTAACGTCTTTTTTTAAAAAAATATCTAAGAATTTATAATACTATATAAATAAAATCGTAGTTAGGTTAATATTTTTATTATCTCGGTAAACTTAAAGCTCTTCTTAAATAACGGCGGAGGCGAGGTAAAACTCTTTATTTATTTTAAATATAACTCGGTTCTAGGCTTAATTATAAATATTTAATTTAAGATTTTAACTAAGGCGGGGCTTAGGTTTATAATATCTAGATTCTTAACGAGGCTAGGTATTTAGGGTCGAGATTTCTTCTAGAATACCTAAAAATTAATCGATTTTTATAAATAATAAATTAAATATAGTTTACTCGTTAGGCCTAACGAGCCGGGTAAATAATCGAGATTTTATCTCGTATATATTAAGAGTAGCTAGGTACTAGGTTCGTTATTCTTAATACTAAGACTTAAAACGAAGCGAGGCTAGGTTACGATATTTAATTTTAGGTATCTTTCTTTATTTAATAATAATAACGATATAACTATACTCGTTATTATAACTAGTTTTTATAAAAATAAATAACTAGGACTAAGGCGGGGGAGACTCCTTTTAAATCTATATTTATTATTAATAAACCTAAAATTAAGGTAACTCCTTTTAAGTTTTAAATTATTTTATATAAATATTAAATTAAGTTAGGGACTAGGTTTACTTCTAATAAATTTAGGACTAAATTAACTTTTCTTAAATCGAGGTTTACTTCTTATAAATTTAAGACTAAGTATATTATTAATAAATTTAGGACTAAATTAATTTTTCTTAAATTAAAGTTTACTTTTTATAAACTTAAAATTAGATATATTATTAATAAACCTAAAGCTAGAGTAACTTCTCTCGAGTCGGAATTAATTATTTAATAATAATATTATCGTCTATAAATAATAACGGCTCTTTATATACTAGCGACTCCTTTTAAATCGTAGTTTACTTTATACGGGTATCGAATAAAACTAAAAATTAGAATTCTTAGGTTTAAAAGCTTTTTTAAGGTATAAAAAAGAGTTTATTTTCCGCGAAGACTTTTACGAGATTTAAGGTATAATTTCTTAAATAAAAATATAAGGCGAAGGTTAAGGAATTATTTAAGAAATTAGTAGTAGTTTTATAATAATAGAGGTATAATAGGCCGATTATAACAGGGTATTAATTAAGTTTAATAACGAAAAAGACTATTCGTTCTTAATAATTATAGATATTCAAAATCGTTTCTACGATATAAATAATATATTTTATAACGGTAGGTACGCTATTAAAGAGTCGGATAATACGAGGATAACGAAAAAAGCGAAGGGGTAGATATTAAATATATATAAAATTATAATCGATAAAAAGGTAGCCGGATATATTAATATTAATTAAGGCTTTAATTCAAATTCGGGATTAGTTATTCCGTAGTTAATAAGAAATAATTATATATTTATTATAAAAAGTAGGGTCGGTTTTAAAAAGTTATATAATAAACTTAAACGAAAATTTAATTATTAACGAAGGTAAATTAAACGATATAATCGATAAATAAAAAGGTATATATAGGGTTCTAGGTACCTATAATCTTAATATACGACTTTATACTAGGATTATTCTTTTCCCGTATTTAAAGTAACTCCTCTTATAACGCTTTCGTCGTCGTCGATAATAATTATAATACTAGATCGGAGACTAGCTAGCTTGGTTAAATAGGCTTTTATATTATACCTAGGCGATTTATAATAAAAATAAAATCTTTACTTCTCGTAGATAATTTTAATAACTAGGGTTCTCGTTAATTTATCTTTAATAATAGTTTAAGTAGAATTAAGGTTTATTAACTCCTTAAATAAAAGGGTTAAAGTTACGATAACGAGGATAGAAGTACTCGTTATATTAAAGCGGGTTATAAGAGTAGAAGTTAGTAGAGGTATAATAAACCTCCTCGAGGTTTATTTTAATCTAATAAAAGTAGTACTCTAACGAGGTAGATAGTACTTAATTTATTAGAGTTCTTAATCGATTTCGGAGTATATACGGACGTATTTATTAAAGGTATATAACCGTTAGTTATTAACTTTCCTCTAGGAGATAAAGGCCTATTAGGTAGTATAATTAATATTATATTTTATAGTATTAATTAAGAATTTATTTTTTATTCGAGAACGTTCCTTCTTTTAAATAACGAGGTTAAAATACTCGTTAAAAGATATAAAGCCTTATTTAAATTCTTAAATATAATTCCGAGTATCCTTTTATTTAAACGGGTTATTATATATTTCTTATAACTTCTTTCATTAATCGGTAAAACTAGTTAAAGTATAAAGACCCTCTTTTCGGTAACGGTTTATTAAGTTAAAGGCCTTTTTACCGATAGTTAATTTAAGCTCTATATAAACGATTTTATCGCTATTAATAGGGTAGCGGTTATAATTAATATATATCCACTATATTAACGTCTACTTTTAAATATCTAATTTATCTTAGTTCTTTTTATATTCCGAGATATTTAGGAGCTTTTCGGATCTAGGAGGCGTTCGAGATCGGGAGGGAGTAAATTATTAGGTATTTAAAAAAGAAAACGAGCGTAGGCCTATAATAATAATATTATTAAAGGTATTCTTATCGAATACCTAGGGCGGGGGCTAAGGTATAATTTAGGTCATAATAAATACAGCCTAGGTTATTATTTAAACGATAGTATAAATTAAGGATTACGTATTTAACGTAAAAAAAGGAGGAGGTATAAATAAAAATAAAGTATCGAATAAAGAATTACTCTCGACCTAAATATATAAATAATCGAAGGTATTTAAGAAGCTAGTAGGGTTATTCTAAACTTCGGCGAGGAACTATTATACGCGGTCTTCGGGGTTAAGGGGTTAATCCCTTATAATAATTATTTTAGTATTAAGAAATACTAGCTAGGTAATTAATCTTTTATAATATTAAAAAACGGGATTAATATCTAGATATTTATTAAATTAACGACTAGGTTTATTAAACCCTAGCCTAGTTATAATATAGGAGTAGGCCAAGATAAAAGATAAAGGACGAAAGTTAAAGTAGGGCCAGTTATTATTTAAATAAGAGCTAGTGTACGGAGTATTTATTTATTTCCTATCCCGACTATATTAAAATAGAAATAAGGAAACTAATTTAAACCTAAATTAAATCTAAGATAAGTTAGGCTAGGTTAAAATAACTTAGACCTAAGTTGGATCTAAAGTAGGTAAGGCTATACTATAATATATATATCGATTATTAATATATTAAATTCGTAATAATAAAGAGAGCCGGAATTTAAAGTAATTTATAAAAAAATTAGTTTATTATACCCCTAACTTTCGTTCTACTAGTAAATCTCGTAATAATTATATTTAAATTAATAACGAAGTGATTCGTTTATAAAGTTAAAGCGAGACCGAGTAAAAGACTCTTTATATAATAATCGGCCGGCTCGAGTTAATTATTAATATTTATAATTATAAACGACTAAACGATAAAGGTAAATATAAGGTATATATTAACGCGTTAATTACTTTATATCGATTAAAGAATAACGGGAGAGTCGACGATATATATAGGATATTCGAAATAAAGTATATTTTAACTAGTAGAATAAAAAGACCCCGAGAACTATATAACTATCGCCTCTTCGAAATATATAATATTATCTAGAGTATATATATAGTACTTATTAAACGGGAGAAATACTATTACGTAAATAATTTTATCGACTAGGATTAATATAATATTATTTATAATCCTAACTTTATAACGAAAGATATTAGGGTAATAAATTAATTTATAAAATAAATATAATAACTATATATTTATAAAAAATCACCGTTTATAATAATATATTTATTATATCGCTTAATAATACGTATACCCCGGGCTCTTACTTAATAATAATATTATAACCGTATAACGGTTAATAATAATAACGAGAGTAACGGGTATAGTATAGAGATAAATTATAATTAAAGTATAAACTCTATTAATAATAATTAATAGGAAGAGAATTAGAGATTCTAAACTAGGTAAGAGATTTATTAAATAGAAATTCTCGAGATACTACTTTTATAGAATTAAATAAAAAAAGGAGTAGACTCTTAAATTAACCCTTATTATTTAATACTCCTTCGGTATATATTTCGCTAGTAGAAATAAAAATATTTAGTTTATAAATAAAGATATTATAATTTATCTTTTATAGGATCTATCTCGGTCTACCCTTTATTAAATTTATTTTAATAAACGACCGCCGTTTTTAATTATATTTATAATACCTTTATACTCTTATAATTTATAATATTATATAACCCGAATTCGGTATTCGGATTAATTTTAGTTTAGATCTAGGCTAGATCTAGTTTAAACCTAACCTAAATCTAGGCTAAAGTTAATCCGATATATATTTATTTATTATTATCGCGTATATAATTCTACCCTTTTTTCTATATATTAAAATAAACTTATTTTATATCTCGATTAATTAATATACTTTATATTACCGAATAATATTTAAATCTATATATATACGATTTAATAGTATATTAAACGGTAAAATTAAATTAAATTATACCTCCTATATATCGTAATACGGCCTTAACTAGTTAAAGAATTTATAATAATAACTCCTTTAATAAAATTAAAGGCTAATTTTAATAATAAATTATATTAATATTCCTAAAGTAAATCTCGGCTATAAATAATTTATTTATTCCGATATACGAGTAATAGTATATATTAGGAATACGTTAATTATAAATCCTTCTAATATATATTAATTAATATTAATTATTAATAAAGACGAAGAAAGTATATATAGAGGTAAGGAGGTCGATACCGAGGCCGACGATAATAATATTAAGCTTTTTACCCCGAAGCGACGAAAAACGGACGATATATCTCGGTTAAACGGATTAGGTAGGGCCACGCTATATATATATATATATATTTTATATAGGAGTTAATAATATAATTAACCTTTTTATAATCTTTATCGTTTATTAACCGTTATATATCCTCGTCCTCGTCCTACCCTAACTCTTATATATATAGATTAAGAGATATAAAGTCTTTTAATAACGCGTTATATAAACTTTTAACGAAACGTTACCGTAATTATAACGCGTTATATTTAAGAAACGAGTCGTTATTATTATAAACGGGCGTAGGACGTCGTATTAAATCGGCGTTATATATTTAAAGTTATAAGGCCGTTCTTTAATATATAAAATAAATAATATTAATAACCCTCGTTACGGGATATAAGGACTCGGGATATAATTTATAAATAAACTCTAATAAAAAAAACGAAGTTAACGCTTTAATTTAGGAACTTTAACGGAATATTATTAATAAATATAATAAGGCCCTCGGGCTAAAGAATAAGATAATAAAGAAAACTTTAAATTTAACGGAGGCCTAAAAGGTATTAATTTACCGCGTTTAAACTAAAGATATATTAATTAAAATTAATTACTCGATTATATCGGTAATTACCGCGCCTTAATAATAATAAGGGTTCGATAAATTATAATAATATACTATATCTTTTCTATAATAAGACGAAGTATTAAAAAGATAATTACTATTAAAATAAAGAATAGAAAATAAATATATAATTATAATAATAATATAAGTCTTAATATTTCCTTATTAAGATTTAATATTAATTATTAATAAATCTAAATTATTTTACCGTTTTTTTAGAGATTTAGTAGTAAAAGTTATAATTTTATTATTCTTTTAATCGGACCTAGGTTGACTAGGAACTCGTAATAATATTAAATATATATTTAGGCCCTTAACGGGAATTATAATAATTATAGTTTATATTATAATTTATTATATTATCAAAGAATATAAAATAAGGAAGTAGATACGGATTAAATTCGAAGGCGAATATATTAAAAGTAAATTAAACTCGACCCTTTTCTTTATATTTCTTAATATTAATAAGAAATAATATAAAATTATAAATTTAAATAAAGGAGACGTAGGAGGAATAACTATTTATATAATAAAGTATAATAATAAAGACCTTATTAGGTAGGATTAACTAAGAAATAAAAAGAGAAGAGATACCGGTAAATAATATAAACGATTTCGTCTATAGATAAAAAGATAGAATCGATAATTTAATCGGTTATAAAGATTTTCGTATTATATTTAATTATCTCTTAATTATTAATAAGACTACTATAAATTCGCCGGCTCCTCGATAATATAATATATAAAAGGACGAGATAAATATTATAAAAAAAAAATATATAAAAGAAAAGAGTACTAGTAAATCTCGGAAAAATAAATTATTTATTTTTATAAGGGTAAATATTTCTTTTATTCTAATAAAGTTAAATTAATAAACGAGGTATTAATAAGAACTTTAATTTATTAAATAATATTTAATAAAGTATAAAAGGAGGTAGAATCTTTTATAATCTATTATTATTCCTCGAATATTAATATAATTATCTAGGCGGATATTTAAATAGCTTCGTTTAATAAATTAATAAAAAACTAGGGTAATAATATACGAAGCGTAGAGAGCCTTATAAATGGCGAAATAATATAGTATTATAATACTATACTTATTATATATATATATTAATACTATATATTAAATAGTAAATACCGGTCTTTATTATATAAAAACTTAAAGATATTAAACTTAATAAATAAATTAATTACTTTAATATTAATAAGGATCCTACCGAGCCTATATTATATATATTTAAATCTTTTATTATATACGAAGGCTTCCGAAAAAAGTTAAAGTTTAAAAAGAAAGAAGAGAAAATAATATAATAAAAAGAACGGGGTTAAGATTATATAATAAACGATACACGTATATAAAATATAATACTCGAGATTATAAAGAAGGAGAGGTATATTATTTTAATATAAATTACCTAAATTAATAACCCGGACGATAAATAAAAGATAGATTATAAATATAATAAATTATTCTTATAACTAAAGATAATAACGGCCTAGATCTAGGTATAAATTAATTTACGAGAATAAATAATAGTGGTTTCTTAATAAATGAATTTTAGGATATCTATAACTCCCCTATAATATAACGAGTAGATAAAGTAGAATATATATTAATTAATTAATATATATATAAAGATCTAAATACGATAACGATATTAAAGGCGCTAGCGGTAATAATTATAATAATAATACTATTATTATTTAAAGTATAAATAATATATTTAAAGTACTATAGAATAATATTAAGGATTATCTATTTATTATTATTTACCCGTTAAGTATTAATTATACTAGAATTAATTATATAAGTGTATTTTAGGTACTAAATATACTAAAATTAATTATATAACTATATTTTAGTTATATAATATATTTAGAATACTCGATATAAATAGATACGTATTTCTAGTATTTTATATAATTTCGGTATAAAATACGTAAAAATCGGGGTTTCTTAAATTACCGATATAGGGTATCCTTAAACTAGAATATTATAATAATCGCGAATAATTTCTTTAAGATATTTTTTGGGAAGGTAGGTTTTTTTATTATACTCTAATAATTTAATTTATAATTATTAACTTTTTAATATTATAGTTAAAGTATCGTTTTCGTATTCTTTCTAAATATTATTAATAATTTCGGGAATAAAGATATATAACGTTATTACTAGTTATTATATTAGGACTAGCGATTTATTCTATTATTAAATAAAGACTAGTTATATTACTACGTTTTTATCCTCTATATAATCTTCTCGCCTATTAAATATATCGGCGCGACTACGCCGCGGAATAAAGAAGAGAAGGGATAAAATTAATCTTTATTCTCTTCCCCGGAGTAGGGAAGAGAATAAATAAAAAAGAAAAAGAAATATTAAGAGAAAATAAAGAAGGGAAGGGATTCTTTATTATTTTTTATCCCTACCCTCCTTATAAGGCTAATAATTATAACCGATTAACGCGCTCTTTTAACGCGTACTTTAATTATATTAATCTTTATCTTAATTTTAGGTTATACTAATTATTCTAATATATTCTTAATTCCTTTTACTAGATATATATTTACGATTTATTATAAAGAAAGTAGATATAATATATTAAGATTTTATTACATTAAATATTATAGAATATTAATATTTCCTTTATATACCCCCGTTAGATTTTTTAATAATCTAATATCCTTCGCCTAAATAATTATATATTTAATATATATAATAATAAGATTCGCTATTATAAGTTTTAAAAATTAGTATATTTAGTAATATAATAGGCTTAAAACTTACTAGAAAATAATATAATTATATAGTACTCCGTTATCTTTTATAGTATCTCTAGAGTAATTAATTATTATCGGAAATTATAGCCTAATTATATATCTTATATAATCTCTCGAACTAGATACTGAAATAGCGCTTTAGGAATAAGAAACTTAATAGTTTTTTAATAACGTCGAATTTAGCGAAGTATAAATACTAGTAATAAATTAATATATTAATTAAAATAAAACTAAATAAAAAGACGAAATATTTACGTCTTTAATTTATACGGTGTCGACGGGTTATAGGAATAACTTTTATTTTTTATCCCCGTTTCTTAACCTACCGTCGTAGGGTTTTCGTTACGACTAAGGCTTTTTAAATTATTAGAGAATATATATTAATACCTTTATTATTATCTTAAGTTAGGTTCTTACCCGATAATTAAACTAGATCTTTATTTATATTCTTTACTTTCTTTATATTAATAGATTAATATAATAATTACGAAAAATCTAGAATAAAAAGTAAGATATTTATAGTTTATAAATTTTTTTAGGGTCTAAAATTTCTTTTTTTTTAAAATTAGAATTTCTTAACCTTAAGGGCTATAAATAATAATAAATTAATATATTAATTACGATAAAATTAGGATATAAATTAAATATTTCTTACCTTAAGCTTTCGCTATTATTTTAATTAAGGTAATATATTAATATAATAATTAAAATAATATTAAGAGAAAGGGTTAAGAAAATTATTAATTAAAACTTTATTTTAGATTAAACCTACGGCCTTCTTTTTCTCCTTTATTTTTTTATCTTTACGAGCTTTTTAATTTATAAGTATTTTATCTTAAACGATTAAACGCGTAAACTTTCTTTTACCGGGTAATTTTAAATCTTCGAGCTTTAATTAATTAATCTATAATAAGGCTCTTAAATTATATTTAATACTAATTAATATCTCGGTAGAATCCGGCTCTTCTTATTTAATAACCGGCTCTTAATATTTAATTATATATTTAATCTCCGTAATAAAGTATTATTTATATAGTAGATTACGAGGTCTCCCTTTATAGTATAAATAAGATTAATTTAAATCTAAATAAAGAAGATAAAATAAATAATTAATAGACGGATTATATTAATATTAATAGTTATTATTATCTAAATTATATTTATTAAATATGGGCGGACTTATATATAGAGTTATATTTAGAGCCGTTATAATTAAAATAACTAATAACGGTTCACTTATATAATTATATATATTAATTCTAGGTTTTTCCGGATTATAATATATTATAGATTCTTTACTATATATAAACTCGTCGAATTCGAACTTATCTAGGGGAATATTTAAACGATATTATAATTTATAAAAATAATTAATACTTTTATCATAATCTTTATACTAGTAACCTTATTTATTTAATATCTTTATATATATTCACTTAAGAGTTACTAGATTCGATAGTTTATAAAGAAGGCGTTTTCTATATTTTATAGTTTTAATTAATACTATTTATCCTAGACTTTACCCTAGTAACTTTACTATAATATTATTTTATAATTAAGTAACTTCGGTTTAAATAAGTAGTAGAGGAGCTATTAACTATAATCTATATATAATATTAATACTATTTATCCTAATCTTTATCCTAGTAACTTTATTAAATTAAAATTAAATAATCTTTTAAAGGAAGACCTTACGTATAATAATAAAAAATATAACGATAATAAATATTACGATAACTAGGCGTTTTATTAATAAGTTCCCTAATTATATTTAATTTTACCTTACTTATAACGATAAAAGAATTTAGGGATATAGAGAAGAAAACGCCTATATAAGTCGTTAGAAATTAATTATACTAATCTATATACTAATAAATATACTACGTCTTATTTTCGATTAATTAAAGATTCCTAGAGTAGTATTATTAATATAATTTAAATATTAAAGTAAAGTTAAGGTATAAGGTAAATAAGATAATAAAATCTATAATACTAAAAGTATAAAGCGGTAGTGTGTTATATACGCCTGCGCCCCGCTAAAGGCGCTAGTATATTATATACGCCTACGCCCCGCTATCTTTATAATATTATTATTTATCGATACGGGGTTCTAGCCTTAATATCGCGGGGTTTTAATTTTTAATAATCCTATATCGAGTTAATATTCCCCCGTTTTATTAGAATCCTTAAAGATTAATTCTACTATTAAATCTAGGATTTAAGAACTACCTAATAATAAACCCCGTAATTATTTTACGTCTTTTATATTATTATTAAGCCGCTAGCTTTACGCTAGCGGCCTTAAATATTATAATTTTAATCTCTTAAACCTTTTTAAAGAAAAGGCCTATTATTATTATAATATCGGGTTTAACCTCGGGATATCTAGAAGAATTTAGCGACGATAATATTAATTAAGCCCCCTCCGACGACCCCGCCGTAAAGACGATAACGAATTTAAAGATATTATTACCCTCGAAGAGACTTTAAACGTATAGTTTAAAGTTATTAGGGAAGAAGACCGTCGCCTTAAATAATAATAAAAATTAAGAGTATTATAAGTTTAAAATTAAAGGTTATATAATCCTACTACTTTTATACTCGCTAGCGGAGTATTAATAGAATCTATTATTTATAATAAAGGTCCCTTAATTATTATACCTACCGGTAGAATAATAATAAATTTAATTACGCTTAATAAGGATATCCCTATTAAGGCGAAAATACTATACTTTAATAAAATACGTTTTTATAAAGGTACGAGCGAAGGTAAATATTTACATTAATTCCGCGACGTAAACGTTAAATTTTTAATTAATCTTAAGTATTTTACTATTAATTATTTAAGGATCGTATATTATATAAACTCGTTAAAAGGTAACCCTTTAACGTAGTAATATAAATATTATAATTTATATAATTTAGCTAGTATTACGTTCAGCTTTTTTAAGAAGTTTCTTTTTAATTTAATAACGGATTTAATTAATCGTTATCTCCTCGCCTACAAGAAGTAGGAGGAAACTAAATAATAGCCTTATTAAAAGATATTATTATTTAAGGCCTACCTTAAAGAAATAAAGACCTAGTTACCCCCGTTTTTAGAGGAGTATAAAGTAAATTTCTTTTTAATTAAATTTAAGCCTAAATTTAAAAATAAGATCCTTAATACCGGTAGTATACTTATTTAAAGGGAAGAAATTCTTACCTAGGTTATTATATAAGAAAAGAATCTAAAATATATATAGTTAATAAACGGTTTTAATTTTAATTCGGGTTCCTAGTTAAAGAACCTTAATAAAGGAAAACTTATAATAAACCGAATTATTAAACTTAACGCCGGCGATAATATTAAGTAGGCGTATTTAAAAGAGAAGGGTAATAAACGTAAAATTAATACCACTAATTCTTCGTATAATAAGATTATTTATTATTATTATAAAACGGAAGGCTATATTAAGCCTAAATATCCCGATATAAATAAGTTAATTATATACGTCGGCGCGGTATCGGTAAAAAACGATTAAACTTATTTTACGCCTCGGAAGAAGAGTAAGAAAAACGATTAATAAAGGTATACCCTTCTATTCTTTTTAAGGGTTAAATTACCCTTTAAGATAAAATTAAATAATTTATTACCTTAATTAACTCGGGAGCGTAGATTAATTTAATTTTATAATAGTTTATCGTTAAAAACGATTTAGAATCTTATAATACTACTTTACTACTAGCTAAAGTAATTAACGGGTAAAGTATATATTATTATAACGCGTATTAATTAAATTATTAAATAGTCGATAATTAGGGTTAAGGGCGTAAATATAATACTTTATTCTATATTATAGACTTTAAAGGTTTAGACGTTATTCTAGGTATACCTAAATTACGTTAATTAAAAATATTAATTAATCTTAAAGCGGATTAATAACGGTTTAAAATTAATTCTAATAATTTATAAATTAAGGAACCGGCTAAATCTACTAGTAATTTTAAAAACGAACCGAATATATTCGCGGTCGTATATATTACGGTATCGCGAGGCGAATAAAAAGAACTTCCTAATCTAAAGGTTCCTAGGGAACTTATAAGGTTTTATAATATTTTTTTTAATAAGAAAACGAGTACCCTATTTATTTTTAAATAAGGGGATTACGTTATTAAAATAAAAGTTAATAAAGAACCGCCTTATAAACCTCTTTATAATTTATTTTAAACTAAATTATCGGAGCTTTAGCGCTACTTAAAATCCTTACTCTATAAAGGCTAGATCCGTTATTTAACCTCTTTAATTTAAATATTAATTCTTTTTATACCTAAAAAGGATAATAGGCTATATCTTTATATTAATTACCAGGGCTTAAATATAATAATTATTAAAAATCGATATTTATTACCCTTAATCACCGAGATATTAAACCGCCTATACGGTTTTAAAATCTTTACGAAGTTAGATCTTAAGGATATTTATTATAAGATCTAGATTAAGGAAGGCGATAAATAGAAAATTACTTTCCGAACTCGTTATAATTACTTCGAATATTTAATTATACCTTTTAAGCTCGCTAACGTACCGGCGACGTTTTAAGTTTATATTAATCGTACGTTTATAAATTTAATAAATATAACGTACGTAGTATATCTAGATAATATCCTAATTTATAGTATTAATCCGGCGGAGTATTAACGGTATATTAAATAAATACTTAAACGATTATATTAGTTCTAGCTATTTATTAACCTTAAGAAATATTAATTTAATACCGAAACGGTCGAGTTCTTAGGTTTTATTATATTTATTAATAGGGTAGTTATAAACCCGGAACGCGTTAGGATTATTAAGGAATAGCTTTAACTAAAAACTTATCGGGAAATATAAATCTTTTTAGGCTTCGTTAATTTCTATAAACGGTTTATCTATAATTATTCTAGTATAATTATACCGTTTATTAACTTATTTAAGGGTAGTAAAGTAAATAAAAAAATAAATCCGTTAAAATAAACGGCGCTACGGAAGCGTTTTAAATCTTACGAGATATATTCGTAAATACGCCTTTTCTACGTTATTACGATTTAATTAAATAATTATATATAAAGACGGATACTTCTAACTTTAGCCTTAACTCTATATTATTATAATAAGATAAAGATAATTATTAACGCCTTATAGTATTCTAGTTATAAAAATTAAATCCTTTAAAATAAAACTATAAGACCTATAATTAAGAATTACTCGTTATTATAACGGTAATAAAATAATAGCGATACTATTTAAAAAGTAGCCCTTATTATATTAAAGTCTAAATTAATTATAATAACTTAAAGAGTTTTATAAAATAGAAGGAGCTAAACTCTAAATAAATTTATTAAGTATTTAAATTAAGTATTTATAACTTTAAAATCTTTTATCGGGCTAGGAAATTAAATCTTATTAATATATTATCGCGGCGCTTTAATTATAAGGGAGTATCGTCGTTAAATATTAAATTATTATTAATACTTTAGAATAAACTTACTCTTTAGACTAGTGGTTAATTATTAGAAGAAAATAAAAAAGTAAAGGTAACTATAACCTCTACTTTTTAAATTATAAAATTAAAAATAATAATTCTAAAGCGGGATACTATAGTAGTACCTAAAACTATATATAATAATTTTAAAAAGTTTATTAAAATATTAATTCGGGAATTATAAACTTATAATAATTAAATCAACTCTTTTCGAACTAGAACGAATATATTAAAAAACCGCCGTTATATAAAGAATAAAGTATAGGCTATAGACTCCGAGAGACTATTAAAATATAATAATCGTTTTTATATATTAAGGGATAAAGCTCTAAGGGAAGAGTTTATAAAAAAATATTATAATAATTCTTTAATAGGTTACTTTAGCGCTATAAAATCGTATAAATTATTTACCCGAAAGTTTTTCTAGGAGGGTAGTTTAAAATAAGTTACGGACTATATTAAAATTTACGATATATATTAACGGACGAAGGCGCCGCGATATCGTTTATATAACGAATTGAATTCGCTTTTTATTATTATTTAACCTTAGAAGGAGATTTCTATAAACTTTATAATTAATTTACTATTTAATAAATATAGAAGTACTATTTATAATACTATCTTTATCGTTATAAATCGATTTATTAAAATAATTAAGTATATACCTATAATTATTAAAATTAATACTACTTAATTAGCGGAAATATTTTATTCTAAAATTATTTACCGTTATAATATATTTAATAGTATCGTTAACGATAGAGGCTTTATTTTTACGAGCGCCTTTTAATTAATTATATATTTTTATTCGAAAATTAAATAACGCCTAAATACTATCTTTTACCCTTAAACGGATAAATAAATAAAGCGCTAAAATTAAGTATTAGAGTACTATTTACGTATATTTACTAATAATAAATAAATAAATTAGGCTAGATTACTACTTATAATAGAATTCTTAATAAATAATAATTAGAGTACTACTATCGGAACGATATTATTTTTTTATATATATAATTATTATCTTAAAATTCGTTAAGAGGTCGAGGACGATTCTAGGGAAAGAAAGATACTAGTTATAAATAATAAGGTATAATAATTATAAACTCTAAAGAATAAAACTACGGAATACCTTTAAAGCGCTACCGAGTATTAAATTAAATAATATAATAAAATATATAAAGTATAAAGTTATAAGGTTAGCGATTTAATTATATTAATAATAAAGAACTTAAAGTAAAAGCGCTTAAATAAGAAATTATTCTATAAGTTTATAAGGCCCTTTAAGATTATTAATAAAATAAAAATATAAATTTACCGCCTATTATTACTTTTTACGTATAGAATCTATAATACCTTTTATATATCGTTATTTAAATTATATTATCTTCGCGATTATATTAATACGGCGGAATCTTTTATATAAGCCCCTGAGTTTATTAATAATAATAAACTATAGGAGGTAGAAGAGGTAATTAATAAAATTAAAAATAAAGAAAATATCTAGTACAAAATTAAATAAATTAGTTAAAGCGAAGAATATAATTAATAACTACTAGACGAAGAGTTTATTAATACTAGTAAATTAATTAAAACCTTCGAGTAAGCGGGTAGTAAACGTAAATATATAAATATAACTAAAGAGGTTACCTAGTTATATAAAATAATAAGGTAAAGTAAACGGAGCCGATATTAAAAGTAAATATTACTATTTTTATATTAATATTTATATAACGGATATTCTCCTCTATATTTATAACCTTATTATATAATTTTAAGGTATAACTAAATTTAATTTATTATTAAACTATTTATATATAATAACGATAAGATATTATATTTATAAAAATACTTTTACTTTAAATATAGTTTATATAAATACCTAAAATATATTATAGAGTAATATATCTAGGTAAATTTAACTAGCGCCGATTTAAGAAAAAAAGAATTTATTATTATTATTATATCGTACGAAAGATTTAGTTATTATCGGAATTACTAGAAGAAGATATAATCTCCTTAATATAATCCTTAAAGATATTATCTTCCTTAAGACTCTTTAGGTCCCGTTTATATTAATAAAAACTTTTAATCTTTTTTTTAAAAATCTTATTCATCGCCTTTAATTCCTTAATATAATAATTCGCCGCCGTTAATTAATTTAATAAATTAACGATTATAATAAAGGTTTACCTACTAGTTATTATTATTTTATTATATATTTTACGCTACTAGGTAATTTCTTTATTTATTAAATTATATTTATATTCTTCTTTAGGACTTTTATTACCGATACGGGTATATTAATATATAAACCTCTTTACCTTCCTTCGGAAAGATTTAGGGATTTATTATTATTAATATATATCGCCTTAAAGTTTACGGTTATAACTTATCTTTATATAATAATCGATTCCGTAGCGATTAATATAATAAAGTATATAAAGAGAGGACGTACCTCGAATATAATTATTATTAAACTAGTAGAAATAGACCCGGTAAAGGAACTACAAAGCGTAGTAAATTATTATTATAATTAATATTACGCAGTCGCGCTAATAACGGATTAGTTATATTTACTAGTATATTTATAACTAAATTATATTAATATAAATAAATTAATACTATCGGTAAATAGGAGTTATTTATAGAGTTAAAAGAAAGTTATATATAACGAGAGTATTATCTATATATTAGTTATAATACTAGAACGTTATTATAGAGCTAGAGTAATAATATATAAGAAAGACTAAAGGAGTTACGAAGAGAGAAAATAAATAAGCGAGCGAGTTTATTTTAATAATAAACCGTCGCGCTAAATATTTTATCGTTATAATATATCGATACGCGCCTCCGCTCCGCTACCTTATTTTTATTAATAAATATAATCGTTACTATAGTAGTTATATTATTACTAATCTCCCGGTATAATATTAGGGCTATACCGCTTATATATAGTACTTTATTATTAGTATTTTTATAATATAATAAAAGTATATAGTAAAAGTAGCTACCGCTATTCCGCTATTAATACTATAGATATTATAAGAATAATTTAATATACTATATTTACTATAAGTACTATAAGCGCTATAAGAACGATAGTATATATTATTTCGCTCTGTTATTATTATATATAATAATACTATAGGGACGAAAGAAATATTATTTAATTAATTATTATTACTATATATTAACGCTATAAGGATAACTCTATAAATATACTATTTATTTATTATTAATATTATTATATAATAAAGGTAGTTTAATAGTATTACCCTTCTACTATTAATACTATATAATAATATTATAGGAAATAGTTTCGTATCGCTCCGCGACTAGTATTATATATTAACGTTATAGGACTAATAATATAAATTAGAAAACTCTTTTCCCAGATTTCTCTTAGAGGGTTTAAAGGTTTTTTAATAAACTTCGTAATTTAACTAAATACTATTTCATAACTAGTACTATAAATATTAAAAAATTAGGTCCGTAACCTTATATTTAGGTTACCGTATAATAACACCGTTATATTAAATAACTTTTTTCCTTTATTTCCCTTAGGGGGTTTAAAGATTTTTTAATAAAGATTTTTTAACTAAAGTATTTAGGTACCTAGGGACTAGGGCCTAAAAAAGAAAATAATTATAAAATAATAATATATTATATATATTTACGCCCCGTTAAAGGTGCTAGTATATTATATATACCTACGCTCCGCTACCTTTATAATATTATTATTTATCGATACGAGGTTCTAGTATTAATATCGCGGGGTTCTAATTTTTAATAATTTTATATCGAGTTAATATTCCCCCGTTTTATTAGAATCCTTAGAGATTAATTCTATTATTAAATCTAGGATTTAAAAATTATTTAATAATAAACCTTATAACAACTTTACGTCTTTTATATTATTATTAAACTACTAGCTCTATATTAACGGTTTTAGGTATTATAATAATATTATTATTTAACCGAAGATTACGAAAGGTTTTTCGAGTTTAAAAAATATTATAAATTTCTATTTTCGTCGGGAAAAGACTAGTCCTTTATATTAAGAGAAAATATAAAGAGATTAATATATTAATTCTAAAATAATATTTATACTCGGCCTAGTATAATATATATATATAGTTATTAATAAAAGTTAACGGATATAAAATCATTATAATAATAGATTTAGAAGTAACTAATAATTTTATATCTCGAATAATAATTTAAGTAATTAACTTATTAATTTAAAAAAAAAGAAATAATATAAATTTTAGTTAATTAACGGGTCGAAGTTATTAATAAGAAGAATAAAAAAAAATCCCGTTATTAGTTATTATTTAATACTACTATAAGGAAATTACCTTCGATATAATAAAAATAATTATTTATTATATTATTCTAGGGATACTTTAATTAAAGAAATATAATTTAATAATCGATTAAAAGAGAGGAGTATTTATATTTCCGTATATTAGAGATATCGTTAATATAATATCTATATATTTATAAAAGTTGATTATAGATAAGAAATCGAACCGTAATTTATATTATAATATAGCTTTATTTATTTTAGCCTAGCCTAATTTATTTTAGATTTAATTTAAATTTAAATTAATTTCCCTATTTCTATCTTAATATAATCGGGATAAGAAATAAATAAATATTCCGTATATTAACTTTTATTTAGATAATAGCTGGCCCTACCTTAACTTTTATTTTTTATTTTTTATTTTAACCTACTTTTATATTATAACTAAATTATAATTTAATAAACTTAGTTATTAATTTAATAAATCTTTAAATATTAATCCCGTTCTTTAATATTATAAAAGATTAATTATTTAACTAGTACTCTTTAATATTAAGATAATTATTATAAAAGATTAACCCTTTAACCCCGAAAACCGCGTATAATAATTCCTCGTCGAAATTTAGAATAACCCTACTAGCTTCTTTAATACCTTCGATTATTTATATATTTAAATCGAGAGTAATTCTTTATTAAATACTTTATCTTTATTTACGCCTCCTCCTCTTATATTAAATACATAATCTTTAATTTATATTATCGTTTAGGTAATAATTTAAATCGTATTTATTATAATTTAAACTATACCTTAGCCTCCGCCTTAGGTATTCGATAAGAATATTTTTAATAATATTATTATTATAGGCCTACGCTCGTCTTTTTTTTTAAATATTTAATAATTTACCCCCTCGCGATCTCGAATATTATTATATTATACTAAGACTAGCTTTATAGTAACTATTAAATATAATATATAGATCCTATATAGGGAGTATACGGCGTAGTTACGCTATTTATATTATAATATTATATTATAGTTTCCGGTACTCCGGAGCCCCTTTAGAAATAAGAGGCTCGGAGCCCTCGCTCTAACTCTTTAAAGATTAATTTTATTATTTAAATATAAAGATTATTTTCCTATTAAGATTTTATATTTATTTTTATATTATTATAAATACCCTAAATATTATAACTTAATAGTTTTAATCTTTCTTAATCTTCTTAAATAGTAATCCGTTAAAAGTATAAAAGATCTTTCTAGAAATAATCGTCCTAAAGGCGAGACGTACGGGATTAATACTTTAAATAAAAATATAAAAGATTTACCGGAGAATATTAATTTTACGGTAGATTAATAATTTATAGAATTAAAATATAAATAAAAAGCCCTTAAGAAAGAGGCCTCTATTATTATAATTTAAAAGAATATCGAAAATTTATAACGTATTATCGTAGGTAAAGGAGATAAGGAAATTAAAAATAATCCTTAAAAACTAAATATAGAAGACGAAAACGGCCCGACGGTAGGTCGTAATTAAATCGGTTATAATATAAATTAAGGTAATTTATAGTTATCGAAACTACGGGATTTTTATATAAAGAATCTATAAAATTATTAAATATAAATCTATAACGTAGAGACCGCGTTCCGTTTAATACCCGTAAACTTTCGAATAAACGAAAAGAAGATTTTATATATAATACCTTACTTAAAGGGGTAAATTAAGAAGTTATAAAATAAATATAAAGAACTTTATTTAATAGATATATTAATATAGAAGTTCTTTACGGACTATTTATTTAATATAATTAAAGACCCTTTAAACCGAGCTATAAATACGAATCTTAAATATTAATATATATATTAAAGGAATAATTAATTAATACGAGATTTCGATATTTACTTTAATACCTTAAAAACCGAACTACCTCCTTATAATAAAGAGTAATAAATAATTTATTTAATAACCTATTTAAGATTTAATATTTTAAAAGAAGTTAACCGGGCCTAAAGTATTCTTATTAAATAAACCGAATTTATATTATTTACGGCGTATTACGAACGTAATTTTAGTCGAGACTTTAAGATATAAAATAATAATTAAAATAATTAATTAAGACCTCGGAAGAGGTATAAAAAGGGGTTAAAGGGCGGAGATAATAAAAATAAATTTAATATAAAGGGATAAGGTTCTAATAGAGGTAATCGTAGAAATATAAATAAAACGTATATAACTCGCGCGAGCGATAAGAATCTTAAGGATATTAAATACTTTAATTATTATAAACTCGGTTATTATTTTAATAAATATCTAAAGAAGAAAATAAAGATTATTAATTATATCGGCGATTATACCGCCGAGTTAAAGATAATAATACTTTTAGGAAGTCTTTATCCCGAGGGAATAAAGAGAAATAAAAACCCGACCGAGTATAAATATCGATAGCGAAGTTATTACGAACCTAATTAATATCGATATAAAAATTATTCGTATTAAAATGGATAAAGATCTAGGAGCGGAGATGAATATTATTAACGAAATATTTATATAATAATATAACCTAGAGTATCTTAAGAGCGAGCCGCTACCGTCTCTTAAATAAATAAACGGGTAATCTATTTATTACTATAGTATTTATAATATCGTCTACCGGTTAACCGACTTATAGGGATAAACTAAGGAGTATAATAATACCTTTTACTCTATTAATAAGAAAGGCTCGTTTATTATTATAAATATACTAGTTATAAAAAAGGAAAAGATTTAAACCGACTATAGTATATATACCTAGCGGTTCGGTATCGCGCTAAATACGTATATATTAGAATTATTTAAGGATTTTACGAAATTATTAAAGACGTAGCTAGTTATATATATATTAATTTATATTAAGGCTAGTCCCTTTAATTAAAATCCTATTAATAAAAACGAGGCTAGGAAAAACGATATTACTATTAATATAATATCTTCTAATAGTTCCGTTATCGTACCGCCTATACTTTCTAATAAATTTATAAATTTTAACGATATCTTTTTAAATAAAGAAGTAGGTCGATTACCGTCGTATAAAGACGGCGATTATATAATTAATATAAAGGGTAACCCGTTATACGGGCCTCTTTATAATTTATCGAATTTAGAATTAATAGAGTTAAGGAGATACCTAGACGACGCCCTAGCGAAGGATTAGATTAAATACTCCGTAAACCCCGTCGGGGCTCCTATCCTTTTTATTCTAAAGAAAGATAATAAACTATAATTATATATTAACTACCGAGGTCTTAATAAGATTATTATTAAGAATCGCTACTTATTACCCTTAATTAATAAGACGCTGGACTACTTAAATAATATTATATAATTTACGAAGTTTAATTTAAAAGATATTTATTATTAAATAAGAATTAAGGAAGGCGATAAATAGAAGATAATATTTCGTATATAATATAATCTTTTTAAATATATAGTAATATTATTTAATTTAACGAATATACTTACTACTTTTTAAATCTATATTAATAAATCGTTAGCGGGCTTAATAAATATATTTTATATCGTTTATTTAAATAATATCCTAATTTATTTAAATTTAAAAGAGGAGTATATTAACTACGTACGATAAATACTCGAACGCCTATAAAAATATTCCTTATTCGTAAATCTTAAGAAATATAAGTTCTTTACTCGGTTAATTAAATTTCTAGGGTTTATTATAAACGCCGAAAGTATCTCGATAAACGAACGTAGGATTAATACGATTTAGTCCTAGTTAAAACTAAAGTCCTTTTATAATATATAAGTATTTTTAGGCTTTATTAATTTTTATCGTCGATTTATTTATCGTTATTTATAGATAATAGGCTTATTAACGGGTTTATTAAAAAATAGTTAAGATAATAAAAAATTTAATTTATTTAAATAGCTTAAAGAGGTAGAGTAAGCGTTTTACCTACTTCGTAATTTATTCTCGTATATATTTATTCTAGTATACTTTAATCTAGAATTAAAAATTCGGATTAAGATAAATACTTCTAATTTTATCGTAACTACGATTTTAACATAGTTATAAAATAATAATATCTCGTCGTTTTCTAGTCCCGTAAGATATAAAGTTTAGAAATTCGATATAAGACTTATAATAAAGAGCTCCTTATAATTATTACGATATTTAAATAATAGTAATATTATCTCGAGGGTAGTTTATATAAAATAGAAAACTTAATTAATTATAATAACTTAAGGGGTTTTATAAATATTAAATAATTAAATAATCGCTAGGCGCGCTAAGTAATAAAACTTTTATCTTTTAATTTCTTAATTTCGTATTATTTTAAGAAAAGTAACCTAGCCGATAACCTCTTATATTATTTTAATTATAAAAGCTAAGATAGTTTTTTAGATAATATATTATTTATATTATAATAAAAGTTATTAAATTTAAAAGGTACTAGTTAAGGCCCTATTTTCGTTATAATACGAGATATATTTATAAATATAAAAGATTTAAAGATAAATAATATTTCGCCGGCGTTAAGTAGTATATCCGTAGATATCGCGTAAAACTTAATACGCGTAAAACTTACGTTACTAGGGTCTTTAAGGCTTACCGTAAAAAAGATATATTCTTCGGTAGTATATTTATTTAGGCCTAAGGAGTTAATATTTAAATAAGAAATTCTAAGGAGTTTAAATAAAACGTTTATTTAAATCGATTACGATATAATAAAGGAATTATTTAATTTTATCGCTAGAACTATAGGTTATAAACTATTTATTCTACGTATTATTATTAAATTAATAGTACTTTACGAAACGGCTTATAACGCTAAAATTCTATTAATAATTAAAATAATTCGCGCTTTATAAAAAGATAATTCCTTCTCGTAAATAAAAATCGCCGAAATTATATAAGCGGATTACTAGCGTTCCGCCGGAGTATAGACTTTAAATTCTATATTAATTCTTAAATATAATAATAAAATCTATATACTTAAAGAAGGATTAATCCGCGAAGAGTTACTAAAATAATATTATAATAATATATTAACGGGGTACTTTAACGTTAAGAAGATAACGGAGTTATTTACTAGAAAATATTTCTGGAATACTTTTAAGGTTAATATACGGGAATATATCGATATATATAATATATACTAGCGGGTTAAGGTATATCGATACCGCTTTTATAACGAGATTAGTTCCCTATTATATCCTACGGGGCCGTAAAAGAAAATTATAATAAATTTTATTATTAACTTACCTTTAAATAAACGATACGGGCGCGTTTATAATACGGTCTTTATAGTTATAAATAAATATATAAAGATATTACGATATATTTTAACTACTAAAATAATCGACTCTACGGGGTTAATAGAGTTAATATTTAAAAAAATTATTTTAAAGTTTAGAGTTCTTAATAGGATTATTTCTAATAGAGGTTCTATCTTTATAAATACGTTTTAATTAAAGGTATATTATTTAATAAAAATTAAGAGGCGCCTAAATACCGTATTTTATCCGTAGACGGATAATTAGATAAAACGCTAGAACTAAACCCTAGAATATTATTTAAGAACTTTTTATTTAAGCGAGTAAAATAACTAGGTAATATTTTTACCTATAATAGAATAGGTATATTATAATACGTAGTATACGATAATAAAATAGATATTATTTATAGCTATATATAGTTATAATCCTTCTCTTAAACCGCGTCTCGAGGGCGAGATATACGGGGGAGAAATACCGTCGGTATAAAAAAAAATTAAAAAATTAAATACTTTAAAAGAGTATTTAATAAAAACGTAGGCTATCGCGGTCGAAACGTAGAAGCATAGCCATAATAGAAGGTATAAACCGAAGTTATTTAATATAAATAACCTTATACTATTATTAACTAAAAACTTAATATAAAAACGACTAAATAAAAAGCTCTTTTATAAAGTAATTAGATTATTTAAGATTTTAAATACCGTCGGAATATAAACGTACCGCCTAGGATTACTAACTAGTTACTATATTTATAATATTTTTTATATATCGCTTCTAAAGTCGTATTATTAACGGTAAAGTAATATTTCGATTCTTAATATACCTCTACCGGAATTAATAAATAATACGAACGAATAAGAAATAAAAAGGGTACTAAAAAAGAAGAAAATAAAGGGCGAGGTACTTTACTTTATAAAATAACTAGGATAACTAGAAACCTTTAATAAATAAATTAATATAAATATTTTAGATAACGCGCTAGAACTATAAGAAATATTCGAAAAGAATACGAAGATAAAAAAGGTATAGAAAGTAAAGAGTAAGAAAAGAAAGTATTATTAATTATTAACTATTATTAACTATATTACTTATCGATATAAGGTTTTAGCCTTAGTATCGCGGGGTTCTAACTCTTAATAATCTTATATCGAGTTAATATTCCCTTATTTTATTAGAATCCTTAGAGATTAATTCTACTACTAAATCTAGGATTTAAAAATTATTTAATAATAAACCTCGTAACTATTTTACGTTTTTTATATTATTATTAAGCCGCTAGCTCTACGTTAACGGCTTTAGATATTATAATTTTAATCTTTAAAACCTTTTTAAAGAAAAGGCTTATTATTATTATAATATCGGGTTTAACCTCGGGACGTCTAGAAGAATTTAACGACGATAATATCGATTAAGCCCCCTCTAACGACCCCGCCGTAAGGACGGTAACGAATTTAAAGATATTACTACCCCCGAAGAGACCTTAAATATATAATTTAAAATTATTAAAGAAGAAAACCGTCGCTTTAAATAATAATAAAAATTAAGGGTATTATAAATTTAAAATTAAGAGCTATATAATCCTACTATTTTTATACTCGCTAGCGGAGCGTTAACGGAATTTATTACTTATAATAAAAGTCCCCTAATTATTATACCTACCGGTGGAATAATAATAAGTTTAACTACGTTTAATAGGGATATCCCTATTAGGGCGAAAACGTTACGCTTTAATAAAATACGTTCTTATAAGGGTACGAGCGAAGGTAAATATTTATATTAGTTCCGTAACGTAAATATTAAATTTTTAATTAATCTTAAATATTTTACTACCAATTATTTAAAGATTATATACTATATAAACTCGTTAGAAGGTAACCCTTTAACGTAATAATATAAATATTATAATTTATATAATTTAGCTAGTATTACGTTCAGCTTTTTTAAGAAATTTCTTCTTAATTTAATAACGGATTTAGTTAACCGTTATCTCCTCGCCTACGAAAAGTAAAAGGAAGCCAAATAATAATTTTATTAAAAGGTATCGTTTTTTAAGGCCTACCTTAAAGAAATAAAGGCTTAATTACCCCCGTTTTTAAAGGAGTATAAGGTAAATTTCTTCTTAATTAAATTTAAACCTAAATTTAAGAATAAAATTCTTAATACCGGTAGTATATTTATTTAAAGAGAAGAAATTCTTACCTAGGTTATTATATAAAAAAAGAATCTAAAGCGTATACGGTTAATAGGTGGTTTTAATTTTAATTCGGGTTCCTAATTAAAGAACCCTAATAAAGGAAAACCTATAATAAACCGAATTATTAAGTTTAATACCGGCGATAATATTAAATAAGCGTATTTAAAGGAGAAGGGTAATAAACGTAAAGTTAATACTATTAATTCTTCGTATAATAAAATTATCTATTATTATTATAAAACGGAAGGCTATATTAAACCTAGATATCCCGATATAAATAAATTAATTATATATATCGGCGCGGTATCGGTAAAAAACGATTAAGTTTAATTTACGCCTCGGAAGAAAGGTAAGAAAAACGATTAATAAAGATATACCCTTCTATTTTTTCTAAGGGTTAGATTACCCTTTAAAATAAAATTAAATAATTTATTACCTTAATTAACTCGGGAGCGTAGATTAATTTAATCTTATAACGGTTTATCGTTAAAAACGATTTAGAATCTTATAACGTTACTTTACCGCTAGCTAAAGTAATTAACGGGCAAAGTATATATTATTATAACGCGTATTAATTAAATTATTAAATAATCGATAATTAGGGTTAAGGGCGTGAATATAATACTTTATTCTACGCTATAAACCTTAAAGATTTAAACGTTATTTTAGGTATACCTAAGTTACGTTAATTAAAGATATTAATTAATCTTAAAGCGGATTAATAACGGTTTAAAATTAATTCTAGTAATTTATAAATTAAGGAACCGGCTAAGTTCACTAGTAATTTTAAAAACGAACCGAATATATTCGCGGTTATATATACTATAGTATCGCGAGGCGAATAAAAAGAACTTCTTAACCTAAAGGTTCCTAAGGAATTTATAAAGTTTTATAATATTTTTTCTAACGAGAAAGCGAGTACCTTATTTATTTTTAAATAAAGAGATTATATTATTAAAATAAAGCTTAATAAGAAACCGCCCTATAAACCTCTTTATAATTTATCTTAAACTAAATTATCGGAGTTTCGGCGTTATTTAAAATCTTTACTTTATAAGGGCTAGATCCGTTATTTAATCTTTTTAACCGGAGTACCGATTCTTTTTATACTTAAAAAGGATAATAAGCTATATTTTTATATTAATTACCGGGGCTTAAATATAATAATTATTAAGAATCGATACCCGTTACCCTTAATTACCGAGATATTAAACCGCTTATACGGTTTTAAAATCTTTACGAAATTAAACCTTAAGGATATTTATTATAGGATCCGGATTAAGGAAAATAATAAATAAAAAACTACTTTCCGAACTCGCTATAGTTACTTCGAATATTTAGTTATATCTTTTAGGCTCGTTAACGTACCGGCGACGTTTTAAGTTTATATTAACTATACGTTTATAAATTTAATAAATATAACGTATATAATATATCTAGATAATATCCTAATTTATAGTATTAATCCGGCGGAGTATTAACGGTATATTAAGTAAATACTTAAACGATTATATTAATTCTAGCTATTTATTAACCTTAAGAAGTATTAATTTAATACGGAAACGGTCGAGTTCTTAGGTTTTATTATATTTATTAATAAAGTAGTTATAAACCCGGAACGCGTTAAGATTATTAAGGAATAACCTTAACCGAAAACTTATCGGGAGGTATAAATCTTTTTAGGCTTCGCTAACTTCTATAGGCGGTTTATTTATAATTATTCTAATATAATTATATCGTTTACTAGCTTATTTAAGGGTAGTAAGGTAGGTAAAAAAGTAGATCCGTTTAAATAAATAAACGGCGCTACGGAAGCGTTTTAGATCTTACGAGATATATTCGTAAACGCGCCTTTTCTACGTTATTATAATCTAACTAAATAATTACGTATAGAGATAGATACTTCTAACTTTAACCTTAGCTTTATACTATTATAGTAGGATAAGAATAATTATTAACGCCCTATAACGTTTTAGTCGCGGAAATTAAATCCCTCGGAATAAAACTATAAGACCTATAATTAAGAATTACTTATTATCGTAGCGGTAATAAAATAATAATGATATTATTTAAAAGGTAGCCCCTATTATATTAAAGTCTAGATTAATTATAATAACTTAAAGGGTTTTATAAAATAGAAGGAGTTAAACTCTAGATAAGCCCGTTAGATATTTAGGTTAACTATTTATAACTTTAAAATCTTTTATCGGGCTAAAAAATTAAATTCTATTAATATATTATCGCGGCGCCTTAATTATAAGAGAGTATCGCCGTTAAATATTAAATTATTATTAACGCTTTAGAATAAACTTATTCTTTAGATTAATAATTAATTATCGGAAGGAGATAAAGAAGTAAGGGTAGTTATAACCTCTACTTTTTAGATTATAAGGTTAAAAGTAGTAATTCTAAGACGGGACGTTATAGTAGTATTTAAAACTACGTATAATAATCTTAAAAGGCCTATTAAAACGTTAATTCGGGAATTATAAACCTATAATAATTAGGTAAACTCTTTTTAAACTAGAGTAAATATATTAAAGAACCGCCGTTATATAAAGAATAAAGTATAGGTTATAGACTCCGAGGGATTATTAAGATATAACGGTCGCCTTTATATATTAAGGGATAAAGCTTTAAGGGAAGAGTTTATAAAGAGGTATTATAATAATCCTTTAATAAGTTATTTTAGCGCTACGAAGTTATATAAATTATTTACCTGAAGATTTTTCTAGGAGGGTAACTTAAAGTAAGTTACGGATTATATTAAAACTTACGATATATATTAGCGGACGAAGGCGCCGCGATATCGCCTATATAACGAATTAAATTCGCTTCCTATTACTATTTAATTATAAAAGAAAATTTCTATAAATTTTATAATTAACTTACCGCTTAGTAAATATAGGGGTACCGTTTATAACGTTATCTTTATCGTAGTAAATCGATTTATAAAAATAACTAGGTATATACCTATAATTATTAAAATCGATACCGCTTAGCTAGCGGAAGTATTTCATTCTAAAATTATTTACCGTTATAGTATACTTAATAATATCGTTAGCGATAAAGACTTTATTTTTATAAGCGCCTTTTAATTAATTATATATTTTTATTCGAAAATCAAACGACGTTTAAGTACTACCTTTTACCCTTAAACGAATAAATAAATAAAGCGCTAAAATTAGGTATTAGAGTATTATTTACGTATATTTATTAATAATAAATAAACTAATTAAACTAGATTACTATTTATAGTAGAATTCTTAATAAATAATAATTAGAGCGCCGCCGTCGGAACGACGCCGTTCTTTCGTATATACGGTTATTATCCTAAAATCCGTTAAGAGGTCGAGGACGACTTTAAGGAAAGAAGGGTACTAGCTATAAATAATAAAGTACGATAATTATAAACTTTAAGGGATAAAGTTATAGAGCGCCTTTAAAGCGCTACCGAATATTAAATTAAATAATATAATAAAACGTATAAACTATAAAGTTATAAGGTTAGTGATTTAGTTATATTAATAATAAAGAACCTAAAATAAAAGCGCCTAAATAAGAAATTATCCTATAAATTTATAGGGCCCTTTAAGATTATTAATAAAATAAGAGTATAAATTTACCGCCTACTACTACCTTCTACGTATAGAATCTATAATACTTTTTATATATCGTTACTTAAGTTATATTATCTTCGCGACTACGTTAATACGGCGGAATCTTTTATATAAGCCCCCGAATTTATTAATAATAATAAGTTATAGGAAATAGAAGAGGTAATTAATAAAATTAAAAATAAGGAAGGTATCTAGTATAAAGTTAAATAAACTAATTAAGGCGAAGAATATAATTAATAACTACTAGACGAAGAGTTTACTAGTACTAGTAAATTAACTAAAGCCTTTAAATAGGCGGGTAGTAAATATAAATATATAAATATAACTAAAGAGGTTACCTAGCCGTATAAGATAATAAGGCGGAGTAAACGGAGCCGACGTTAAAAGTAAATATTACTATTTTTATATTAATACTTATATAACGGATATTCTCCTTTATATTTATAACCTTATTATACGGTTTTAAGGTATAACTAAATTTAATTTATTATTAAACTATTTATATACGATAACGATAAGATATCGTATTTATAAAAATATTTTTACTTTAAATATAATCTATATAGACGCCTAGAATATATTATTAAATAATATATTTAAGTAAATTTAGCCAGCGCCGATTTAAGAAAAAAAGATTTCGATATTATTATTATATCGTACGAAAGATTTAGTTATTATCGGAATTACTAGAAGAAGACGTAGTCTCCCTAGTATAATCCTTAAAGACGTTATCTTCCTCGGGACTCTTTAGGTCCCGTTTATATTAGCGGAAACTCTCGGCCTCTTTTTCGAGAACCTTATTTATCGCCTTTAATTCCTTAATATACTAATTCGCCGCCGTTAATTAATTTTATAGGTTAGCGATTATAGTAGGAGTTTACTTATTAATTATTATCGTTTTACCGTATACTTTACGTTAGTAGGTAATTTCTTTACTTATTAATTTACGTTTACGTTCTTCTTTAGGAGTCTTATTACCGATATAGGTATACCGATATATAAACCTCCCTACCTTCCTTTAGAAAGGCTTAAGGATCTATTATTATTAATATACACCGTCTTAAAGCTTACGGTTATAATTTACCTTTATATAATAGTCGATTCCGTAGCGATTAATATAATAGAGCGTATAAAGAGGGGACGTACCTCGAATATAATTATCGTTAAAATTATAGAAGTAAACCTAGTAAAGGAGCGACGAAGTATAGTAAACTACTATTATAATTAATATCGCGCAGCCGCGCTAATAACGGACTGGTTATATTTATTAATATATTTATATCTAAAATAAATTAATATAAATAAACTAATATTATCGGTAAATAGGAGTTATTTATAGAGTTAGAAGAAAATTATATATAACGAGAGTATTATCTATATATTAGTTACGATATTAGAATACTATTATAAAACTAGAGTAATAATATACGAGAGAGGCTAAAGGAGTTACGAAGAGAGAAAATAATAAGCGGGCGAGTTTATTTATATAATAGACCGTCGCGCTAAATACCTTAGTGTTATTATACGTCGATACGCGCCTCCGCTCCGCTACCTCACTCTTATTAATAGTTACTACCGTTACTATAGTATTTATATTATTACTAATCTCCGGGTATAATATTAGGGCTATACCGTTTATACATAGTACTTTACTACTAGTATTTATTATAGTATAGTAGGAGTATATAATAAGGGTAGCTACCGTTATTCCGTTACTAGTACTATAGATACTATAGGAATAATCTAATATACTATATTTACTATAAGTACTATAAGCGCTATAAGAACGATAGCGTATACTATTTCGCTCCGTTACTATTATATATAATAGCACTATAGGGACGAAAGAAACATTACTTGGCTAGCTATTATTATTATATATTAATACTATAGGGACAGCTTTATGAATATACTATTTATTTACTACTAGTACTACTATATAGTAGAGGTAGTTTAGTAGTGTTACTCTTCCGCTACTAATACTATATAATAATACTATAGGAAATGATTTCGTGTCGCTCCGTAATTAGTACTATTAATTAGCGTTATAGGACCGATAGTATAAACTAGAAGACTTTTTTTCTTTATTCCCTTAAGGGGTTTAAAGATTTTTTAATAAATTTCGACTAATTAATTAAATACTATTCCGTAACTGGTACTATAGGTATTAAAGGATTAAGTGCGTAACCTTATATTTAGATTACTATATAGTAACGCCGTTATACTAAATAACTCTTTTCCCTTATTTCTCTTAAAAGGTTTGAAGATTTTTTAATAAATATTTTTTTTTTAAAGTATTTAGGTACCTAGAGACTAGGGCCTAAAAAGGGAGGTAATTATAAAGTAGTAATATATTATATACGCCTGCGCCCCGTTAAAGGCGTTAGTATATTATATATACCTACGCTCCGCTACCTCTATAATATTATTATTTATCGATACGAGGTTCTAGCCTTAGTATCGCGGGGTTCTAACTTTTAATAATTTTATATCGAGTTAATACTCCCCCGTTTTATTAGAATCCTTAGAGATTAGTTCTATTATTAAATCTAGGATTTAAAAATTATTTAATAATGAACCCCGTAACTACCTTACGTCTTTTATATTATTACTAAACTACTAGCTCTGCGCTAGCGGCCTTAGATATTATACCTTCGTTATTATAAATATTTTTCTTTGAGACTTCGCGGAGGTTATAGTTCTCCGACTCCTCTATAAAAATTTTTATTATTTAATATATTCGTTATCGAGCCCTTTATTTATTATAAATAACTATATCTATATTAAAAATTATATTCACGAATTTAATAATATATATCGCGCGATTTTGATTAATTTAATTAATACGGTAGATTCGCATGCCTTTGTCGTTTTCAGAATTTCGATCATCGCTCTGGAAAAAAAGTTATGAGGGGTTGAAGTTGGGGGGGGGGGGGTGGTCCCGTCATATGGAGAGGGGGGGGGGGTGTTGAAAT